>Ga0308157_10000503_pt1 | contig 127405 bp, 114 predicted proteins | sample PhyBR1_FD_201035 | JGI IMG/M metagenome (GOLD analysis project Ga0308157, IMG submission 201035) | Phyllosphere microbial communities from UC Gill Tract Community Farm, Albany, California, United States - DLSLB.R1 | ecosystem: Host-associated > Plants > Phyllosphere > Unclassified | place... | reverse complement strand
AAAGGTCTTAAATGTTACATGCTTCCAATATTTAACATTGAGTATTACAATTAACAAATCAGAAAATGGCAAAAGAAGTCGGTGCACTTGTTAAATTACAAATCAAAGGCGGAGCTGCAAACCCATCCCCACCAGTAGGACCTGCATTAGGTGCTAAAGGTGTTAATATCATGGAGTTTTGTAAACAATTCAATGCTCGTACCCAAGATAAGCCAGGTAAAGTATTACCAGTTGTGATTACTGTATATGTGGACAAGTCTTTCGAATTCATCATCAAAACCCCTCCTGTGGCTATTCAATTATTGGATGCTACTAAATTACAGAGTGGTTCTGCTGAGCCCAACCGTAAGAAAGTTGGTTCGGTGACTTGGGATCAAGTTAAGTCAATTGCTGAAGATAAGATGACTGATTTAAATGCATTCACTATCGAATCTGCTATGAAAATGGTAGCAGGTACAGCACGCAGTATGGGAATCACCGTTAGTGGTGATGCACCCTGGACAAATTAATTAACAAAAAACAGTTTACAACAGTGGCGAAATTAACAAAAAATCAAAAACTGGCACACGCTAAACTAGAAATCGGTAAATCGTATTCTTTACAGGATGCGGCTGCTTTGGTAAAAGAAATCACTACAACTAAATTTGATGCATCGGTTGATATCGATGTGAGTTTAGGTGTTGATCCACGTAAGGCTAATCAAATGGTACGTGGTATTGCTACTTTACCTCATGGTACAGGTAAAACTGTACGTGTTTTAGTACTTTGTACTCCTGATAAGGAAGAAGAGGCTAAAGCTGCAGGAGCAGATTTCGTGGGTTTAGACGAATATGTGGCTAAGATTGAAGGTGGTTGGACAGATGTTGACATTATTATCACTACTCCTGCTTGTATGGCAAAAGTAGGTAAATTGGGCCGTGTTTTAGGACCAAGAAACCTTATGCCAAACCCAAAATCAGGTACAGTAACTAACGAAGTTGGTAAAGCTGTAACTGACGTAAAAGGCGGTAAGATTGATTTTAAAGTTGACAAAACTGGTATCATCCATGCTTCAATAGGAAAAGTATCATTCTCAGCAGAGAAAATATATGAAAATGCGTTAGAAGTTCTTCAAACGATTTCAAAATTAAAACCTTCTGCTGCAAAAGGAACTTATTTTAAAAGCATTCACGTGTCTTCTACAATGAGTCCTGGAATTGCAATCGAAACTAAATCAGTAGCGGGGATCTAATTATGAACAGAGAAGAAAAACAAGAAGTAGTTTTAGCTCTACAAGAGAAAATGCAAGAGTATGGCAATTTTTATATTGCTGATACCTCAGGCTTATCTGTTGAGAAAGTAAATAACATCCGTCGCAAATGTTTCGAAAGCGGTATCGAAATGAAAGTTGCTAAAAATACATTAATCAAAATTGCGATTGATGGATTAGAAGGTGACTCATCTGAGATATTCACAGCATTAAAAGGTCAATCGGCTTTATTATTTTCAAAAGTAGGTAATGGTCCAGCAAAGCTGATCAAAGCCTTAAGAAAAGGTAAAGAAGAAAAACCAGTGCTTAAAGCTGCTTATATCGATTCAGCAATATTTGTTGGCGATAATCACTTAGATTCATTAGTAAGCCTTAAATCAAGAGAAGAGCTTATTGGCGATATCATTGGATTATTACAATCGCCAGCTAAAAATGTTGTTTCGGCATTAAAATCAAGTGGCGGAAAACTTGCGGGTATAGTTAAAACACTACAAGAAAGAGGTTAACGAACACCTGAAGTTCGCAATTAAACAATATTATTTTACGTAAATTTTTAAAATCTTAATAAAATGGCAGATTTAAAAGCGTTTGCTGAGCAATTAGTAAACTTAACAGTTAAAGAAGTTAACGAATTAGCTCAAATCTTAAAAGACGAGTATGGTATCGAACCAGCTGCTGCGGCAGTTGCTGTTGCAGGTCCTGCTGCTGGTGCTGATGCTCCTGCAGCTGAAGAAAAATCAACTTTCGATGTAATTTTGAAAGAAGCTGGTGGTCAGAAATTAGCAGTTGTAAAACTTGTTAAAGACTTAACTGGTTTAGGTTTGAAAGAAGCAAAAGACTTAGTTGATGGTGCACCAAAAGAATTAAAAGCTGGTGTTGCTAAAGACGAAGCTGAAGCTTTGAAAAAACAATTAGAAGAAGCTGGAGCTGTAGTTGAGATTAAGTAATCACTTAATTTTAACGAACCTTTAAGAAAAGACTCCGACTTTGCAGTCGGAGTCTATTCCTGTTTATAAACATTTCATCTTGTTTGGTTGGTGAAATGCTTCGAGGCAAACCAAGCAAATAGTTTATTCTTAAACTAAATTAAATTTAGTCCCTTGGCAAATAAAGTCGTAGACCAAAGAGTAAATTTTGCACGTAGTAAGCACATCATTGATTATCCAGATTTTCTGGATGTGCAGTTGCAATCATTTAGAGAATTTTTTCAGATAGAAACAACTTCAGATAACCGTCATACAGAAGGTTTATTTAAAGTGTTTGCTGAAAACTTTCCAATCACTGATTCTAGAAACATATTCGTTTTAGAATTTTTAGATTATTTTATTGACCCACCACGTTATGACATTCCTGAATGTATTGATCGTGGGTTAACTTATAGTGTTCCGTTAAAAGCGAAGCTGAAGCTTTCTTGTAACGATGCAGAACACGAGGATTTTGAAACCATCATTCAAGATGTATACTTAGGAACCATACCATATATGACTCCAAAAGGTACATTCGTGATCAACGGTGCAGAACGTGTAATTGTTTCTCAATTGCATAGATCTCCAGGTGTGTTCTTCGGTCAAAGCCGTCACACAAATGGAACTAAACTGTACTCTGCTCGTGTGATTCCTTTCAAAGGTTCTTGGATTGAGTTCGCTACAGACGTTAATAACGTAATGTATGCGTACATCGACCGTAAGAAAAAATTCCCGGTAACCACCTTATTACGTGCAATCGGTTATGATTCTGATAAAGACATCTTAGAACTATTTGATCTTGCTGACGAAGTAAAAGTTAGTAAATCTGGTTTAAAGAAGTATACAGGTCGTAAGCTTGCTGCAAGAGTTTTAAGAAAATGGACTGAAGATTTTGTAGATGAGGATACAGGTGAAGTTGTTTCTATAGATCGTAACGAAGTTATCTTAGATAGGGATACCGTTCTTGAAGACGACCATATCGATATGATCATCGATGCAGGTGTTAAAACTATCATCTTGTCTAAAGAAGATGGTGCATCTCAAGCTGATTATACCATTATATACAATACTTTACAAAAAGATACTTCAAACTCTGAAAAAGAGGCTGTTGAAAACATCTATCGTGCTTTGCGTAACGCAGAACCACCTGATGAGGAAACTGCAAGAGGTATCATTGAGCGTTTATTCTTCTCAGATAAACGTTATGACTTAGGTGATGTGGGTAGATACCGTATCAACCGTAAGTTAAAAATGGATACTCCAGATCATGTGAAAGTATTAACTAAAGCAGATATTATTGCTATCGTTAAATACTTGATCAAATTGATCAACTCTAAAGAAGAAGTGGATGATATTGATCACTTGTCAAACCGTCGTGTTCGTACAGTAGGCGAGCAATTATATGCGCAATTCGGTGTTGGTTTAGCTCGTATGGCTAGAACAATTCGTGAGCGTATGAATATTCGTGATAATGAGGTGTTTACACCAACAGATTTGATCAATGCCCGTACTTTATCGTCGGTTATTAACTCTTTCTTTGGTACAAACCAACTATCTCAGTTCATGGATCAAACCAATCCTTTGGCAGAGATTACGCACAAACGTCGTTTGTCAGCTTTAGGCCCAGGTGGTTTATCACGTGAGCGTGCTGGTTTCGAGGTTCGTGACGTTCACTACACTCACTATGGTCGTTTATGTACCATTGAAACTCCAGAGGGACCAAACATTGGTTTGATTTCATCACTATGTGTACACGCTAAAATTAACAATTTAGGTTTCATCGAAACTCCTTATAAAATTGTTGAGAATGGTGTTGTGGCAATGGATAAAGATGTAATCTATCTTTCTGCTGAGGATGAGGATGGTAAAACTATTGCACAAGCAAACGCTGAGTATGATGATAAAGGTAACTTTACAACTGCTCGTGTTAAAGCACGTTATGAGGGTGACTTCCCGATTATTGAGCCTGAGAAATTAGACTTAATGGATATTGCTCCAAATCAAATTACCTCTATCGCTGCTTCATTAATTCCTTTCTTGGAACATGATGATGCGAACAGGGCTTTGATGGGATCGAACATGCAACGTCAGGCAGTGCCTTTATTACGTCCAGAAGCTCCAATTGTTGGTACAGGTTTAGAAGGTCGCGTTGCTCGTGACTCAAGAACATTGATCAATGCTGAAGGCGAAGGTGTAGTAGAATATGTAGATGCAAACGAAATCACTATTAAATATGTACGTAACGATGGAGATCGTTTAGTATCATTTGAGGGTGATAGCAAAACATACAAACTAACTAAGTTCAAAAAAACCAACCAAAATACATGTATTAACTTAAAACCAATTGTTAAAAAAGGTGAGAAAGTTAGCAAAGGACAAGTATTATGTGAAGGTTATGCAACTGAAAATGGAGAGTTGGCATTAGGAAGAAACTTAAAAGTTGCTTTCATGCCTTGGCAAGGATATAACTTTGAGGATGCGATTGTAATTAACGAGCGTATTGTTAGAGATGATATTTTTACCTCTTTACATATTGAAGAATTTGAATTAGAAGTACGAGATACAAAACGTGGTGAAGAGGAGTTAACTCCAGATATTCCTAACGTTTCTGAAGAAGCGACTAAAGATTTAGATGAAAACGGTATTATCCGCATTGGTGCTGAAGTAAAAGAAGGCGATATCCTAATTGGTAAAATTACACCAAAAGGTGAGTCTGATCCTTCTCCAGAAGAGAAATTACTTCGTGCAATCTTTGGTGATAAAGCCGGTGATGTTAAAGATGCTTCATTAAAAACTCCACCTTCAATTAAAGGTGTGGTAATTGATACTAAATTATTCTCAAGAGCCAAGAAAACTACGAAAGCAGAAGAAAAATCAGCTATTGAGAAATTAGATAAGAGATATAATTTAGCTACGGAGAACCTTAAAAACGAATTAGTTGATAAATTATTCCAAATTGTAAATGGTAAAACATCTCAAGGTGTATTCAATGTTTACAAAGAATTGTTAATCGCTAAAGGTGCTAAGTTTACTCAGAAAATATTAGCAGACTTAGAGTATGCTCATATTAACCCATACAAGTGGACAACTGATGATGATAAAAATGATCAAATCAAATTGTTATTACACAACTATGGTATCCGTGTAAACGAAGAATTAGGTGCTTACAAACGCGATAAATTTGCAATTAGTGTTGGTGATGAGTTACCATCAGGAATTGTTCAAATGGCGAAAGTTTATGTAGCTAAAAAACGTAAATTAAAAGTAGGTGATAAGATGGCTGGTCGTCACGGTAATAAGGGTATTGTTGCTCGTATTGTACGTGATGAAGATATGCCATTCTTAGAAGATGGAACACCAGTAGATATCGTGTTGAACCCACTGGGTGTACCTTCACGTATGAACTTGGGTCAGATCTACGAAACTGTATTGGCTTGGGCTGGTAAAGAATTGGGTGTTAAATTTGCAACTCCAATTTTTGATGGTGCTAAATCTGATGAGGTTGAAGAGTGGATCGCTAAAGCAGGTGTACCAGCTTCTGGTAGAACTTACTTACACAATGGTTTAACAGGTGAGAAATTTGATCAGCCGACTACAGTAGGTATTATTTATATGCTTAAACTGGGTCACATGGTTGATGATAAGATGCACGCTCGTTCTATCGGACCATACTCATTAATTACACAACAACCATTGGGTGGTAAAGCTCAATTTGGTGGTCAACGTTTTGGTGAGATGGAGGTTTGGGCATTAGAGGCATTCGGTGCAGCTAATATCCTACAAGAGATCTTAACAGTTAAATCTGATGATGTTATTGGAAGAGCCAAAACTTACGAAGCCATCGTTAAAGGCGAAAACCTACCAACTCCAGGTGTACCAGAATCATTCAATGTATTGGTACATGAGTTACGCGGTTTAGGTTTAGATATTACGTTAGACTAGTTATTTGTTACGGGTTACGGGTTGTAGGTTGAAAGGCCTGACCCATAACTCGCAACTCGTAACTCACAACTTTAAAGAAAGAATATGTCTTACAAAAAGGATAATAAATTAAAAAGCAATTTCACCTCGATTACCATTAGCTTGGCATCGCCTGAGAATATCTTAGAGCGTTCAAGTGGTGAGGTGTTAAAACCTGAGACTATCAATTATCGTACTTACAAACCAGAACGTGACGGTTTGTTTTGCGAGCGTATTTTTGGTCCAGTAAAAGATTACGAATGTCATTGCGGTAAATACAAACGTATCCGTTATAAAGGTATTGTTTGTGACCGTTGTGGTGTAGAGGTAACTGAGAAAAAAGTACGTAGAGAGCGTATGGGTCACATCAACTTGGTGGTGCCTGTTGCGCATATCTGGTATTTCCGTTCTTTACCTAACAAAATCGGTTATCTTTTAGGTTTACCTACCAAAAGACTTGATTTGATTATTTACTACGAGCGTTATGTAGTAATTCAAGCTGGTTTAATGGCAGATCAAGGTATCAACTATATGGACTTCTTAACTGAGGAAGAATATTTAGATATCTTAGATAAATTACCTAAAGAAAATCAATATTTAGATGATAAGGATCCTAATAAATTCATCGCCAAAATGGGTGCTGAAGCTCTAGAAGATTTATTAAAACGTATTGATTTAGATAGCTTATCATACAATTTACGTCACCAAGCTGCTAACGAAACTTCTCAACAACGTAAAAATGAGGCGTTAAAACGTCTTCAAGTTGTAGAAGCTTTCCGTGGTGCTAGAACTCGTATTGAGAATAACCCAGAGTGGATGATCATTAAAATCGTTCCTGTTATTCCACCAGAATTACGTCCTTTAGTACCTTTAGAAGGTGGTCGTTTTGCAACTTCAGATTTGAACGATTTATATCGTCGTGTAATTATCCGTAACAACCGTTTAAAACGTTTGATCGAGATTAAAGCACCAGAAGTTATTTTACGTAACGAGAAACGTATGTTACAGGAAGCTGTAGATTCGTTATTCGATAACTCACGTAAAGTAAACGCTGTTAAAACTGAAGGTAACAGAGCATTAAAATCTTTATCAGATATTTTAAAAGGTAAACAAGGTCGTTTCCGTCAAAACTTACTAGGTAAACGTGTAGATTATTCTGCTCGTTCGGTAATTGTTGTAGGACCAAACCTTAAACTACATGAGTGTGGTTTACCAAAAGATATGGCTGCTGAGCTATTCAAGCCGTTTATCATTCGTAAAATGATCGAGCGTGGAATTGTGAAAACAGTTAAATCTGCTAAGAAAATTGTAGATAGAAAAGACCCATTAGTTTGGGATATTCTAGAAAACGTATTAAAAGGACACCCAGTGTTGCTTAACCGTGCACCTACGTTGCACAGATTAGGTATCCAGTCTTTTCAACCACGTTTAATTGAAGGAAAAGCGATCCAATTACACCCATTAGTGTGTACTGCATTTAACGCGGATTTTGATGGTGACCAGATGGCGGTGCATTTACCTTTAGGTCATGCAGCAATTTTGGAAGCCCAAGTTCTAATGTTAGCAGCTCACAATATTCTAAACCCTGCAAATGGTACGCCGATTACGGTTCCATCTCAGGATATGGTTTTGGGTCTTTATTATATTACTAAAGGCCGTAGAACTGATGCTGGTCGTGTTGTTAAAGGACAAGATTCATCATTCTATTCTCCAGAAGAAGTAATTATTGCTTACAACGAGAAGAAAATTGATTTACACGCTTTCATTAAAGTGAAAGTTAACGTAAAACAAGAAGATGGAACTATCGTAAATAAATTAACTGAAACTACTGTTGGTAGAGTTTTATTCAACCAAATGGTGCCAGAAGAAGTGGGTTATATCAATGAACTATTAACCAAAAAATCTTTAAGAGATATTATTGGTGAAGTAGTGAAAATGACTGGTATGGCTCGTTCTGCAAGATTCTTGGATGATATCAAAGAACTTGGATTTAGAATGGCATTCCAAGGTGGATTATCGTTTAACTTACAAGATGTTAACATTCCAGTAGAGAAACATACTTTATTAGAACAAGCAGCTGGTGAAGTTGAAGAGGTAAGAAACAACTATAACATGGGTTTCATTACCAACAACGAGCGTTACAACCAAATTATCGATATCTGGACACGTATCAACAACCGTTTAACTACGTTTGTAATGAACCAATTGTCTAGCGATAATCAAGGTTTCAACTCTGTTTACATGATGCTTGACTCTGGAGCCCGTGGTTCGAAAGAGCAAATTCGTCAGTTAGCAGGTATGCGTGGTTTGATGGCTAAGCCTCAAAAATCAGGTTCTGGTGGTGAGATTATCGAAAACCCGATTTTATCTAACTTTAAAGAAGGATTATCGGTATTAGAATACTTTATCTCTACTCACGGTGCTCGTAAAGGTTTGGCGGATACGGCGTTAAAAACGGCGGATGCGGGTTACTTAACTCGTCGTTTACATGACGTTGCACAAGATATGATTGTTAACGCAGTTGATTGTGGTACGTTAAGAGGTATGTACACTACTGCATTAAAAGATAATGAAGATATCGTTGAACCATTATATGACAGAATTTTAGGTCGTATTTCACTTCATGATGTGTTCAATCCATTGGATGGTAAATTATTAGTTGCTGCAGGCGAAGATATTTCTGAAGAGATTGCAAAAACTATTGAAGAGTCTCCATTAGAAGGTATTGAAATTCGTTCGGTATTAACTTGCGAAAATAAACGTGGTGTTTGTGCATTATGTTATGGACGTAACTTAGCATCTGGTAAACGTGTTCAAAAAGGTGAGGCTGTAGGTGTAATTGCTGCACAGTCAATCGGTGAGCCGGGTACACAGTTAACCTTACGTACATTCCACGTGGGTGGTACTGCATCAAACATTGCTGCAGAATCTCAAATCAATGCTAAATTTGATGGTGTTATCGAATTTGAAAACTTACGTACTGTACCAACAACAACAGAAGATGGTATAGTTGAGATCGTATTAGGTCGTTCGGGTGAGTTTAAAATTACTGAACCAGGTACTGGTAAAGTAATCGTAACTAACAACGTTCCTTATGGTGCATTCTTATTTGTTAAAGAAGGAGACAAAATCTCTAAAGGCGATAAGATTTGTTCATGGGATCCATATAACGCGGTTATTATCTCAGAATTTGCTGGTAAAATCGAGTTTGATGCGATTGTTGAAGGTGTAACTTTCCGTGAAGAATCAGATGAGCAAACAGGTCACCGTGAGAAAGTTATTATCGATACACGTGATAAAACTAAAAATCCATCTATCAGAGTAGTAGATAAAAAAGGTGAACTAATTAGAGGATATAACATCCCGGTTGGAGCTCACATTGCTATTGATGAAGGAGAAGCAGTTCAAACTGGTCAGATCTTAGTTAAGATACCTCGTGCTACTGGAAAAACAAGAGATATTACGGGTGGTTTACCACGTGTAACTGAATTGTTCGAAGCACGTAACCCATCTAACCCAGCGGTAGTAACTGAAATTGATGGTGTGGTAACTTTAGGTGGTGTTAAACGTGGTAATCGCGAAATGACTATCGAGAGTAAAGACGGAGAAGTTAAAAAATATCTAGTTCCATTGTCTAAACACATTTTGGTACAAGATAATGACTTTGTGAAAGCAGGTATGCCATTATCTGATGGATCAATTTCTCCAGCTGATATTTTAGCTATTAAAGGCCCTGCGGCTGTACAAGAATACTTAGTGAATGGTATCCAAGAGGTTTATCGTTTACAAGGTGTGAAAATTAACGATAAACACTTTGAGGTAATTGTACACCAAATGATGCAGAAAGTTCATATCGAAGATCCGGGTGATACTCGTTTCTTAGAAAATGACTCTGTTGATAGATGGGACTTTATGGTTGAGAACGACGAAATCTACGACAAAAAAGTTGTAGTAGATGCAGGTGATTCTGAAACAGTAAAACCAGGTCAAATCTTGTCATTACGTAAATTAAGAGATGAAAATTCTCAATTGAAACGTAAAGACTTGAAACAAATTGAAGTACGTGATGCACAACCTGCAACAGCGAGTTCAATTTTGCAAGGTATTACTAGAGCTTCATTAGGTACCAAATCGTTTATCTCTGCAGCATCATTCCAGGAAACTACTAAAGTACTGAATGAAGCAGCTATCGCAGGTAAACGTGATAACATGTTAGGCTTGAAAGAAAACGTAATTGTTGGTCACTTGATTCCTTCAGGTACTGGTGTTCGTGGCTATGAGCGTATCATTGTTGGTTCTCAAGAAGAATACGATAAATTATTAGCTTCTAAAGCGGAAGAAGAAGTAGAAGCCTAATTAATCATAAATTTTCTGAAAAGAAAATGAAAATAGAAATCCCTAGTGTTAATTCACTAGGGATTTTTTTATACCCAACAACCCTTAGTTAAATATGCCTAGTTTGTGGTATATATGAAGTGATTTTTTGAATGGATATTTACAAAATCAAAATCATAAACAATGAAAAACCAATTCTTAAAAAGATCTTTAATTCTATTAACTGTTGCAATGGTTGCTTTAACTTCTTGTAAAAAGGACAAAACAGAAGAACCAACTTCAAATGATGTGCAGTTATTAAAAATTTCAAGCTGGAATCCAACTACAGGTGCAGAAACTACAAGCACAGAATTTACTTATGATAATAATGGAAAGCTGAAAACTGTTGTTAGCAGTAGAGTAGATTTAGCTGTTAATTATACTACAAATGGGAAAGTTTCGAGCATTAAAGGCTTAAATTCTACTGGTGGTGAGGTAAGTTATTCTTTAGAATATAATACCGCTGGACAAATTAGCAAAGTGATTTATGTTTATATGAATCCAAAAGATTTTGGCTATACCAAAACATTCGAATATAATGCTACTGGTAAAGTAATTAAAACAAGCTCAGTAAGTGCTGGTGCATTATCGGGTAGTACCCCATATATTGTAGAATACACTTGGAATGGTGATAATATCGCTACAAGCAAGGTTACCAATGGAGCTACGGTTTCTACAGCTACCTATGTAAATTATGATGCCAAACTTAACCCATATAGTTTAGGAGATGGAGTTGCTGCTATTATTTCAGGTAGCCCTGCATCAAAAAATAATTTTACTGAGTTGAGTACGAATATGGGTTCCACTACCTCAGTACAAAAAAGAAGTTACGAATATAGCACATCTGGCTATGCTGTAAGTTTAAAACTACTTGATGGAAGTAACGAGGGACAAAGGTTCTATTACAATAAATAGGCTAATAAAAAACCACTTATTCTGACTAGCAATTAATTATTTAATTGCTAGTTTTGTTTTTATGGAAGAGCAGCAAAATGAAAACCAATTAAATATAGAATTATCCGAAGAAATTGCAGAAGGTATTTTTTCAAATCTAGCTATCATAACACATTCAAATACAGAATTTGTTTTAGATTTTATACGAGTAATGCCAGGTGTGCCAAAGGCGAAAGTGAAATCTAGAATTATTTTAACGCCAGAACATGCAAAAAGATTAGTTCATGCAATGTTAGATAACGTTGAGAAGTTTGAAGCGATAAACGGAAGAATAAAAACTCAGGAAGAACCTCCCGGTTTCCCAATGAATTTTGGAGGTCCAACAGCGCAAGCCTAGTGTATTTACGATTTTAGATTGACGAATTAAGATATTGTATAATTTCTTCAACTTGATTTGGCTCAAACCAAGTTGTGCTTTCATCTCTTCTAAACCATGTAAGTTGACGTTTAGCAAATCTGCGTGTGTTTTGTTTAATCATCGCTACTGCGGATGCTAAATCAGTTTTTCCATCTAAATAATCGAATAGTTCTGAATAACCAACGGTGTTTAGCGCATTATATTGGCGGTAAGGAAGCAAACTTTCAGCTTCAGCGAGTTGACCTGCTTCCATCATTACATCTACACGGTGATTAATACGTTCATAGAGTAGTGCTCTATCTGTGTTTAGGCCAATTTTGACGATATTGAAAGGTCTTTCTTTTTTGTTAGCAGTTAAAAAAGAACTCAATTTTTTGCCTGTAGAAAGTACAACTTCTAATCCTCTAATCATGCGTTGAGGATTAGACTGATCTACTTTGGTAAAATATTCAGGGTCTAGTTGTTGTAATTGTGTTCGGATCGCTTCAATACCTTCATCTTCAAGCTGTTGATTTAATTTTTCACGAATCGCTAAATCAATTTCGGGTAAATCATCTAAGCCTTTACAAATGGCATCAATATATAAACCAGAACCTCCAACCATGATTAACGTATCATGGTTTTTAAAAAGTTCTTCCATTAATTGAAGCGCTTGAACTTCAAAATCTCCTGTGCTAAACAATGTTTTTACACTGTGAGAATTGATGAAATGATGTGGTGCGGTAGCTAATTCTCCTTTAGAAGGTTTAGCAGTGCCAATATTCATTTCCTTAAAAAATTGACGGGAATCTGCTGAAATAATCTCGCTATTGTAAAATTTGGCGAGTTCAATGGCCAATGCAGTTTTACCTATGGCGGTTGGCCCAACTACTACAATTAAAGTTTTACCGGACATTTTAGGATTGTAAGATTGTTGGATTTCGGCAGGTACATCTTCCATTTTACCTCTTACATCTCCCATATTTTAATAGTCTTCTTCTTTGCCGCTTCCGTATTCCTCATCTGCAAAATCATCCCCATCTGCAAAATCGTCTTTTTCTTCCTCTTCTTCGCTTTCTTCGTCAACTTCTTCTGCATTTATACCTCTGCCACCCATTGCTTCTAATTCTTCTGTATCTTCAGGAACAAAATCCATTTCATTTAAGAAATCAAAATCGCTTGATGCAGCAGCACTACTTACGGCAAAACCACCCGCAGTTTTGTCAATAATCTTAGGAGCTTCGCCTGTGCTTTTTACTAAAAATGGATATTCGATATTTGGATCGTTCTCTAGTATAATTTTAATTAGTTCTACATGAAAATCAAAAGGACGTTCGAAATTGTAGATGTAATAAAATTTTTGATGTGGATCTTCAATAAAATTGCTGAGTTTAGCATTTTCCATCAACGTAACGGCATTATTTATTTTACGCTCGTTAGGTAATAAAGCAATTTCATCGCCTTTAATCCAATTATCTGTACTTACATAAAATGACGATGATTTATCAGCATTGTAGCCAGTAGAACGATGAATCGCTCTGTGTAAATCTTCAAACGTTTGATTGGTTTTAATATCGATTTCTCTTACTACGTCGTCAAAATCTTCAAAAGAAATTTTAAATCTATAAATTGCCATTTTCAGTGTACTGTTTCTGTCTGTAAAATTAAGAAAATAAAAAATAATTTTAGGAGTTAAACCTATCTAGTAATTGGTTTTAAACCTAATTCGTTAGCTTTCTTTAACATAAAGTTAAACGCTTCTTCATAATTGTTTGTTATTTCACCTTCTAAAATAGCTTCTCGAATTGCATTTTTTAGTATTCCAACTTCCTTTCCGGCATTTAAGTCAAATGTTTGCATAATGTCGTTTCCAGAAATAGGTGGTTGCCAGTTTCGCAATTGATCACGCTCTTCAACATCTTTTAATTTCTGTTTAACAAGCTCGAAATTATTGCGGTATTTTTTAATTTTATATTCGTTTTTTGTAGTTATATCTGCATTACATAACAACATTAAGCTTTCAATTTCTTCGCCAGCTTCAAAAAGTAATCTTCTTACCGCCGAGTCAGTCACTTTTTCTTGTGCTAAAACAATTGGACGTAAATGAAGTTGAACTAATTTTTGCACAAACTTCATTTTTTCATTTAACGGCAGTTTTAATTGAGCAAAAATTTGAGGAACCATTCTCGCTCCTTTGTCTTCATGACCATGAAACGTCCATCCATGCCCTTCTTCAAATCTTTTAGTTGGAGGTTTAGCAATATCGTGTAAAATGGCTGCCCACCGTAACCAAAGATCATCCGTTGTGGTACAAATGTTATCTAAAACTTGTAAAGTGTGATAAAAATTATCTTTATGACCTTTTCCTTTTATTATTTCTACCCCATATAAAGCCGCCATTTGCGGAAAAATAAGGTGTAATAAACCTGTATCGAACAAATAATTAAACCCAATTGATGGAGTTTTAGCTAAAATAATTTTATTTAGCTCATCTGTAATTCGTTCTTTTGAAACAATGCTAATTCGATCTTTCTGTGCTTTAATTGCTTCAATCGCCTTTTCATCGATGTCAAAATTTAATTGAGTTGCAAAGCGGATGGCTCTCATCATGCGAAGCGGATCATCAGAAAAAGTAAGTGCAGGATCTAATGGAGTTCGAATAAGCTTTTGTTCTAAATCTCCCAATCCGTTAAATGGATCAATTAAATCGCCATAGTTTGTTGCATTAAGACTTATTGCTAAGGCATTAATGGTAAAATCTCTTCGTAACTGATCATCTTCTACAGTGCCATTTTCTACAATGGGTTTACGAGAGTTAGAGCGATATGATTCCTTTCGGGCACCAACAAATTCGATTTCCAAATCGTTGTATTTAAGCATGGCAGTGCCGAAGTTTTTAAATACCGCGACCTTAGTTTTTAAATGCAGGCCAACTTTTTCAGCAAATTCAATTCCGTTGCCAACTACTACAATATCAATATCTTTTGATGGACGATTTAAAAATAAATCACGTACAAATCCTCCAATAACATAAATTTCAGTTTTGGTTTGATCAGCGATATTAGCTAAAACTTTAAATATTGGATTTTGTAGATGTTGCTGCATAATTAGATGTGTCGCCATGCTGAATTTATTTCAACATCTTTTTAATGGGTAGCCCCTGAATAAATTTAGGGTGACGATTTGGTTTAAAATTTATGTAAAAATAGTAAAATTACTTACGTATAAACTCAAATTGCCCAGATGGACCTAACTTAATAATAGTGGAAGGCTTTTTTGCAGTACGATTTTCTTGTTCAAGATCTACAATGTAATCAACAGAGTCTTTAATTTCATCACTAATTTCATCGAAAAATTTAGGAGTTGGTTGACCACTTATATTAGCAGAAGTAGAAACGATTGGTTTGCGAAAACGTTGAATTAATTGTTCGCAGAAATCGTGTTTTACTATTCTAATTCCAACAGTACCGTCTGAGTTAATTACACTTTTAGCTAAATTTTTTGCGCCCGAAAAAACAATGGTTAGTGGATTTTCAGCATATTGAATTAACTCATAAGCAACATCTGGAATTTCTGTCACGTAGCTCTGTAATTTATTATCGTTTTCTAAAAGCACAATTAGGCTTTTATCAGCAGCACGACCTTTAATTGCATTTACTTTTGCAACAGCTTCTTCGTTTGTTGCGTCGCAACCTAAACCCCAAACTGTATCAGTGGGGTAGAGGATTACTCCTCCATTTTTTAAAATCTCTAAAGCTTTATTAACTTCTTCTCTAAGCATCTAAATATTGATTTAAACCTTTTGGTGTAAAAACTATTCCTGATTTAACCGTGTTTTCTAACAACTCTTTATTTTGTTGATCATGTTTTTTGGAAGCTTCTTCTTTATGGTAAATGTGATAAGCGATTCCCCCAAATTTAAGTTGAAGTTTCTGTTTGCCAGCATTCATCAATCGGATGGTTAGTTCGCTATCTTCATGACCCCATCCAGAAAAATCTTCATTATAACCATTTGTTAGTACTAAATCCTCTCTCCAGAAAGACATATTTGCACCCCTTGCAAAATACTTTGGATGTCTATTTCTATATCCGCTAGCAATAAAATTTGAAAGTGCTAAAAACCGAATTCCATCTTTTCTTCTTTTAATATCACTACTGAAAATATTGATATTGATGTTTTTATCGGATAAGATTTTACTTGATATTTCTGGTCCTAATAATACTCTACCACCTTGAATAAAAGCATTTTTTTTGGCTAAGCCTAAATGATCTTTTATAAAATGATGGTGAAGAATAATATCGCCATCTATTTGAATTATATATTCTCCCTTGCTTTTTGCAAAAGCTTTATTTAAAATGGAAGTTTTTTGAAAACCATTATCTTCTTGCCAAAGATGAATGATTGGTATTTTACTCTTCTCGGCTAATTTCGTAATTGCTAATCTAGTTTCTTCTGTAGAACCATCATCAGCTATAATTATTTCATCAGGTAATTTACTTTGTTTAGATGCACTTAAAACAGCAAGTTCTAATGCTTGTGGCCAATTATAGGTTGCAATGATTAGGGATACCTTCATTTGGCAAATTTAATGGAGTTCGTTAAATAGGTAAACGTAGGAAAAATCCTTTTTTTATGACCAAAGATAATTTTACTGTACTTCAGTAGAAATTTAAAAAACTTCCAATCAATTTTGGATGATGGCGCTTGTTCGTGCTGTTCTGCATGTGCGATAAACTCATCCAGAAATAAACGACTTTCTGAACTTAGATTTTGTATTCGCTTAAAAAACAGTAATCTTGATCGTAATGTTAACGGGTTTTTTATCCTTTTTTTGCTAAAAAATGCATTGTCTCCATGTTTTCTATGGTGAACCAGATATCTTTTAACAGCTTTAATTTCGCCCAAAGCAGTTGCATTTAACGCTAACCACCAATCGTATGGCATAAAATCTGGAATAGGTATAGCCTGATTTAAAATAGATTTTCTGAACATGATATTATGTCCACTCAATTGATTTAAAAGAAATAATTTTCTACTATCGCTTCCTTCAAAAAGCTTATAACGCTTCAACTGACCAGAAAAGTGGTGTAAATTTCCATTTTTAAGAGTAATTGAAGCGCCATGTGCTAACATTACCTGTTGATCTTCAAATAAGTGGACTAAAGAACTTAATTTATCCTTCATCCAAACATCATCTTGATCGGCAATTGCAATTAAATCTCCAGTGCAAAGAGAAATTGCTTTTTCAAAATTTTTGTCGAAACCTAAATTTTCCTCATTTAAATAAAGCTTAAACAGAGTAGGATGTTTCGCCCTCCAACCTTCTAAAATTTTGAAAGTATCGTCGGATGAGCGGTCATCAACTACAATAATTTCGTGTAAAGGATAATCTTGCGCTATAATTGTTTCCAATTGCTCATCGATGTATTTTGCGCCATTATACGTGCACATCGCAATTGATATTGACACAATTTCTGATCCTTTACTAGAAATCATTAAACAGCTACATTATTTTCTCTTAATGCATCATTAAGTGAAGTTTTTTTATCGGTTGATTCTTTACGTTTTCCAATAATTAACGCACATGGAACTTGAAAATCTCCAGCAGGGAATTTTTTAGTGTATGAGCCTGGAATTACTACCGAACGGGCAGGAACAATGCCTTTATATTCGATTGGTTTTTCGCCAGTTACGTCTATAATTTTTGTAGATGCTGTTAAAACAACGTTCGCACCTAAAACAACTTCTTTTTCTAATTTAACACCTTCAACAACGATAGCTCTTGATCCAAGGAAACAATCATCCTCTATAATAACTGGAGAAGCTTGAACAGGTTCTAACACCCCGCCAATACCTACGCCACCACTTAAGTGCACACGTTTACCAATTTGTGCACATGAGCCTACAGTTGCCCAAGTATCCACCATTGTGCCTTCGTCAATATAAGCGCCAATGTTTACATAAGATGGCATCATAATTACTCCTTTAGCTAAATAAGCACCATAACGAGCACTAGCCATAGGTACAACACGTACACCTTGTTCTTTATAATTGGTCTTCAAATCCATTTTATCGTGGTATACGAAAGGACCAACTTTAATTTCTTTCATTTCGTTAATTGGGAAATATAAAATCACAGCTTTCTTGATCCATTCATTAATTCCCCAGCTATTTAAAACAGGCTCTGCAACACGCAATGTACCTCTATCTAATCTTAAAATTACCTCTTCAATTGCTTCACAATAGTTATTGTAAGCTAATAAAGATCTGTCTTCCCATGCGGCTTCTATTAATTTCTTTAAATCTTCAGTCATTGTATTTTTTATTTTTTTACAAAATAAGTCAATTTTATGTATTGAGCATTGTATTTTTGATTTTTTATGATGGAAAAAGAGAAATTAAGGATTGATAAATACCTATGGGCAATACGATTATTTAAAACGCGTAGCCTTGCAACTGACGCTTGTAAAGCGGGTCGTGTAAAATTGAACGGTCAAAACCTTAAGCCATCAGCCATCGTTAAAGTTGGTGAAGTTTACCAAGTGTCAAAAGGAATAGAGAAAAAGATAATAGAAGTGGTGGAACTTTTATACAACAGGGTTGAGGCTAAAATTGCGGTAACAAAATACAAAGATCTCACACCAGTGGAAGAAACTCATGCTTTTAAATCGGTTTTTCATGCACCAAGTTTAAAAAGAGATCGTGGTACAGGAAGACCAACTAAAAAAGATAGACGAGAAACTGATGATTTAATAGGGGGAATGTTTGAGGAATAGTCCGGATGTTTGAGAGTCGGAAAGTCCGAAAGACATGATTCAGGAAAAGCTTAAACAAGTTTAATTTCAATGGTAGTTGGACTCTCGGACTTCCCGACTTTCGGACCTTAAAATCCTTAACCTATAAGCCATCATTGCTGTTTTGCCTAATTTTTGTATCAATTTATAATTTGCAACTGCGCCAACAGCTGCGCCAACAACAGGAAGTAACTGCGCCATTTTAGCTAAATCTATATAATCTCGGTATTCTTGTTGAAACGTTTGCCAATCGAACTGATCTGCGCTTTCTGGTAATACGATTAGTTTTTCATCCCAGTTTTGCATTTGTTTAAATACATTTTGTGTGCCTACTTTACTAGAAAATGCCAACTGAAAAACATGGAGAATGTACAGTCTTTCACGGTAATCTTTTACATTAAAACCATACAATGAGGCAATTTCAAAAAGCATTTTAATTTTAATGCCAATTAGAATCGGAAAATCTGCCATGCTCATTAAAAGTCCACCAGCACCTGTTATGCCACCTTCGGCTGCGCCAGTTTTACTATAATTTTCAATTTTTGCTTTTACTAAGGCTTCTCTATGCAATAAACTCATATCGCTATCCGGCATAGCCGAAGTTGTATATGTAGAGCCAAATAAAACAGCTTTAACCATTTGCTTAATGGTTGTAGTAATTGCTTTATGAACTTTCGTTGGAATGTAACTGTTAATTTTAGTTTGAACTTTAGTCGCTAAATTTCCAAGCACCGATGGCTTCTTCATCAACTCCATTTTCCAAAACTGAAGCTCATAATTCACTTGTTCTTCGTAACTCATGGGTATTAATGTACAAAAAAAATGCCCCGATTATTCGGAGCATTTTTAATTTCTAAAATCCTAGGCTAAACTTAACTGGATCATTATTTTTTATCTTTTGTATATGCTTCATTTAAGCCAACAATTACAGCACTAGTTACATCAAGGCTTTCATCAGCAAATAAAATTGCGCTATTGCCTTTAGAGTAAGTTAATACCATTTTATAACCTTTAGTTTTAGCATATCCTTTCAAATATTCTGCTACTTTGTTATATAAAGCTTCTTGTTCTTTAGCTTGCTCGTTTTGTAAAGCAGCACCTGCATTTTGTTGATACGCTTGCAACTCTTGTTGTTTACGTTGTAATCTTTGTTCAGTTGCAGCTCTTTGATCAGCTGGCAATGTATTTTGTGTTTGTTGATACTGTTGCACTTCTCTTTGGAAAGCCTGAGTTTTAGAAGCTAAATCACTTTCAGCAGCTTTACCTTTAACTTCCATTTTGGCTTTAAGGTCTTTAAAATATTCGTATTTAGTTAACAATGAATCAGAGTTAACATAAACAATTTTTTCATCAGCTGATACGGTTGTAGCTTTAGTAGCAGTTGCTTCTGTTTTATTATCCTTATTTCCACAAGCAGTTAGTACCGAAACTATTGCTATTGCAGTAGCTAAACTGCTTACTTTTAATGTAGTTACTTTCATTCTATTTTAATAAATTTTAGCAAATATAAAAATCAAAACGGACTATCCTAAAAACATACGTTTTTTAATCAATTTTAATACGATTTTAACACCCAAATAGTTATCCACATCTACCCTAATTAGGTAAAAAATGGTTATTTTTGATTCTTTATGTATTAAATAAAATTATGAGCGAAGAAAAAGATCCAAACTCAAATTATGGTGCCGATAATATACAGGTTTTAGAGGGTTTAGAGGCTGTACGTAAGCGTCCTTCCATGTATATCGGTGATACTGGAATTAAAGGTTTGCACCACTTAGTTTACGAAGTAGTAGATAACTCAATTGATGAGGCATTAGCTGGTCATGCTGACACCATTTATGTAAATATCCTTAAAGACAATTCGATTAGGGTTGAAGATAATGGTCGTGGTATTCCAACTGGAATAAATAAAAAAGAAAATAAATCAGCACTAGAAATCGTAATGACGGTTTTACACGCTGGTGGTAAATTTGATAAAGACACTTATAAAGTTTCTGGTGGTCTGCATGGTGTAGGGGTAAGTTGCGTTAACGCATTATCTACACACTTAAGAGCAGAAGTACACCGTGATGGAGAGATATGGGTGCAAGAGTACAACATTGGTAAACCTTTGTATGATGTAAAGAAAATTGGAACTACAGAAAAACGTGGTACAATTGTAACCTTTAGCCCTGATGCTACCATTTTTACACAAACAACAGAATATCGTTACGATACTTTAGCATCGCGTTTGCGTGAGTTATCATTTTTAAATAAAGGGATTAGCTTAACGTTAACAGATGAGCGTGAAACGAATGAAGATGGTACTTATTTATCAGAAGTATTTAAATCTGAAGGCGGATTAAAAGAGTTCGTTACATTTTTGGATGGAACTCGTCCTGCATTAATTCCTGAACCAATTTATGTTGAAGGAATTAAAAATGGTATTCCGGTTGAGTTGGCGTTGCAATACAACGATAGTTATTCAGAAAACGTTCACTCTTATGTAAATAATATTAATACCCACGAGGGTGGAACACACATTGCAGGTTTTAGACGTGGTTTAACACGTACATTGAAAGCCTATGCTGAAAAATCGGGTTTGCTTAAGAATGTAAAATTCGAAATTACTGGTGATGACTTTAGAGAAGGATTAACCGCTGTAGTTTCTGTAAAAGTACAAGAACCACAGTTTGAAGGTCAAACTAAAACCAAGTTAGGTAATAGTGAGGTAATGGGTGCTGTAGATATTGCCGTAGGTGAAGCTTTAGGTATTTATTTAGAAGAATATCCAAGAGAAGCTAGAATGATCGTTAACAAGGTTATTTTAGCGGCTACAGCTAGAGCAGCGGCTCGTAAAGCTCGCGAAATGGTGCAACGTAAAAGTGTAATGGGCGGTTCTGGTTTGCCAGGAAAACTTGCCGATTGCTCTGACAGTGATCCAGAAAAATGCGAATTGTACCTAGTGGAGGGAGATTCAGCGGGTGGTACTGCTAAGCAAGGTCGTGATCGTAATTTCCAAGCTATTTTACCATTGAAAGGAAAAATCCTGAATGTGGAAAAAGCAATGGAGCATAAAATTTACGAAAACGATGAGATTAAAAATATGTTTACCGCTTTGGGTGTAAGTATTGGAACGCCAGAAGATGATAAAGCATTAAATTTAACTAAACTTCGTTACCACAAAATTGTGATCATGACGGATGCTGATATTGATGGATCGCACATTACCACGTTGATTTTAACTTTCTTTTTCCGCTACATGAAAGCATTAATTGAAGCTGGTTACGTTTACATTGCAGCTCCACCGCTTTATCAAGTTAAAAAAGGTAAAGATTTTGAATATTGCTGGAATGACATGCAGCGTGATCAAGCTGTTCAACGTTTAAAAGGTGCTGGTAAAGAAGAAAGTGTACACATTCAACGTTACAAAGGTTTGGGTGAGATGAACGCAGAGCAATTATGGGAAACCACTCTTGATCCAGCTAGACGTACGTTATTGAAAGCTACAATAGAAAACGCTGCAGAATGTGATCATACTTTTTCTATGTTAATGGGTGATGAAGTTGCACCACGCAGAGAATTTATTGAGCGCAATGCAAAATATGCTAAGATTGACGCATAATCTAGTCAGAAGTTTATAGTCGGCAAGTCCGATAAATATATAACAATAAAAAAGCCTTCGAGATAATTCTTAAAGGCTTTTTTATTTATCGAGAAACTTATTCTCCTTTTTCAGATTTTTCTTTTAAAGATTTTAGACCATTTTCAAAGTCTTTTCCCATCATTTTATCCATAAATAAACCCATCCATTTATTCATAGCTCCATCACTTTCGCCGCTGATAGTCCAAGTTACTTTATTACCGATGCCTTCTTTAGCAATGTCAAAACGAACTATTGATGAACTTTCCATTGGTTTAATAAATTTCATTTCTTCTACAATAGATTGATTTGGCATAGCTTCGGTTAATTTCATCTGGCCAGTACCAACTTTATCGCCTACCCATTGATACAAGTGACCTGGTTGACCAGCATTGCCTGTGATTTTAACTTTAGCTGCTGGTTCCATTTTGGTCCATGGATTCCATTTTAAAAATTCATTAAAATCTGCCACGTTTTTATAAACTACACTATCAGGTGCATTTATAGTCGTAGTACGACTTACAGAATAGGTTTTAGGCAAGAACATTCCGCCTACAAAAAAAATGATTACTAATGCGACAATGATGCCGAGTAAAACTTTTAAGACTTTCATATTTTATTTGTTTGGTTTACTTAAAGTTAACTATAAACCAAGCGGAAATGCAAGTGTTATTTTTTAGGTGGAACTCCTTTTAAATTTAAATCCTGCAACTCTTCTCTAATCTTTCTCATAAATGATATTCCAGGATCTGTTTTTTGAGAAAAATAATAAGGATTGGTTTCCCGCCATAGCGAAGTGTTTTTAAACCAAGTGTGTTCGTAATGACCAATCAAATACTGGATATTATACTTTTTTGTTAAGTAACGAACTAATTTTTCGTTCGCAAAAAGCTGAGCTTGGGTTAATGGATAATTATCGCTTCCCACGTTTTCAATTCCAATGGCACAATAATTTAACCCAATTACATGGCGAGCAAAAACGGTATCTGGCAATAATTGATAAATAGAACCATCACGATCTACTAAATAATGTGAAGACACATTTAAGCTGCTTGCATTCACTAATGCTTTTCGTGAACTCGGCAAAATGGATTTATTGAATGTATTATAAGTTCCCATCAGACTTCTAGAAGCTGTCCAATGTAAAACAATCATTTTGGGAATAATTGTTGGTGTTTGTTGAATGAGATTATGTCTTCTTTTCAAATAATCTAAAGAGAGTTGAGCTCTAGTTTCATCAAAGATTATTGGTTTATTGATAATCTCAATTTGTTGTGCAAAACTTGTAACCGAACTAAAAAATAAAAGAAGTGAAAAGAGTTTTTTAAAAATGCGCATCAACTAACTAGAAATTACTTGTAAAATCTTACTATTTTTTTCTGGTAATCTATTTTGGCGTTAAATTCAGTTAAAATATCACCACCAATAATTGCAGAAATTGGAGGGTGTCCCAAAAGCAAATAAGTGTCGGTTACACTTTGTAAATCTAAAGCAATTGCATGGTATTGCTTTAACATCAAACTACCAATTTTGAGTATTGGAATAAAACCTTGTAAAGTTGTGGCGGTACTAAAAATGGTAGCTGCCTGTGTTTCATCGCTTATGGTAAGCTCTTGAATGTGCTTTTCCATTAAGCCTTTATCAAAAACAGATCTTGAAGCGCCAGTATCTAAAACAGCGAATAATTTTTCGCCAAAAACAACAATTTCCACCAAAAGATGGAAACCATTGTCTTGTAAATTAATTAAGGTTAAAGGAACAGTTATTGTTCTCATAAGTTGGTCTTGTCATTCAGAGCGTAGCGAAGAATCTATCATAGAGATTCCTCGTTCCTCGGAATGACAAACAAATTTTATATTAATTTCATTTCAGCCAATACATTATTCATATTACGTACTGCATCAGCACTTTTATTGAATGTAGCTTGTTCTGTTACATTTAATTTATAATCGATGATTTTTTCCCAACCATTGCGACCAATAATTACAGGAACACCCAAGCAAATATCTTTCTGTCCATATTCACCATCTAAAGCTACGCAGCAAGTGAATAATTTTTTCTCATCACGTACAATTGCTTCCACTAAAGCAGCACCTGCAGCACCTGGCGCATACCAAGCTGATGTACCCAATAAACCAGTTAAAGTTGCACCACCAACCATTGTATCGGCAGCAACTTTTGCTAAAGTAGCTTCATCTAACAAATTGCTAACAGGCAAACTTTGGTAAGTTGCATAGCGAGTTAATGGAATCATAGTTGTATCACCGTGACCACCAATTACAAAGCCCTGTAAATCGTTAGAATTACAGTTTAATGCAACACTTAAATAGTATTTGAAACGAGCACTATCTAATGTTCCACCCATACCAATTATGCGGTTTTTAGGTAATCCTAGAGATTTTAATGCTAAATAAGTCATTGTATCCATCGGATTACTAATCACTACAATAATCGCATCTGGAGAATATTTTAAAATGTTTTCTGCTACGCCTTTTACAATACCAGCATTAATACCGATTAACTCTTCACGAGTCATCCCTGGTTTGCGTGGTAAACCCGATGTAATTACAGCAACAGCTGAACCTGCTGTTTGACTATAATCATTTGTTACACCTTTAATCTTCGTATCAAAACCTAACAAAGTAGCAGTTTGCATCATGTCAATAGCCTTACCTTCAGCAAAACCTTCTTTTATATCTAGCAATACTAATTCTTCTGCTAATTCTTTTCTTGCAATGTTATCTGCACAAGTGGCACCAACAGCACCTGCACCTACTACCGTTATTTTCATTTTAAGTTATATTTTGGAGTTTTTTGTTGAATAATTGTTTTAAATGCCCAAGATATAGATTTGCATCAGTTTACCCAAATGCTTTATCCAATTTTTAAAACTTTATTACAGAGAAATGGTTAAATAGTAAATGATAAAATGGAAAATCAACCTGTAAAAGTGATAGATCATTCGGCATTTGCTGGAAAATGGTATTCATTATATTCAATTCCCACATTAATGGATAAGAATTGGAAACAAACAACTGAGACGTATACTTTAAGGGATGATGAACACTTTGACGTTTACACTACTTATCACAAAGAAGGAAAATCAGAAGAAAAATCAATTACTTCAAAATTGTTTTTTGATGATGATAAGCCAGATGGTGATATGAAAGCTCAATTTTTTTGGCCATTTAAAATTGGATATTGGGTAATTGAATTAGCAGATGATTACAGTTATGTAGTTGTAGGTCATCCTGAAGAAAAATATCTTTTTATTATGGCTAGAGAACCAAAAATGGACCCTATCTTATTAAAGGATATTATAGAAAGGTGCAGGCAAATGGGCTACGATACAGGAAGTTTAGTAAGTCAGGAACATTCGGTTGAATAATTAAAATTTATTACCTTAACAAATTGATATTAAACTATTTAATTGGAATAAAAACTTCTTCTTCAGAATCAGCTTCATTATTCTTGTATTTTTCACCTAATATTTCAAAATGCGGTCTATCGTCTAATTTGTAAGGAGAATTTGGTAACCAAGCCCCAAAAATATATTGAAAAGTTTTAAATCCTTCGCTGGCAGGACCTTTATGCAGAAAAACAGCATATTTGCCTGCAGGTAAAATAAAAGTTTCCATATCTGTTGCAACATCTTTAAAATCTGTTACCTCAATTGCAGCCCATTTTTCGAATGTTGATTGAGGATCGAATTGATTATAGTTGCTATCGAAAATTTGCATGGAATACAAATCGTTCCCAACTACATTTGCAATCTCCTTGCGACGTGGCATAAACTTGCTCCAAAGTTCAAAGGTTTTGTTGTTAGCTAAGGACATTTTTAAATTAAAACCAACTAGTTTTTTAGAAGAAATAGTTTCGGTACGTAAAAACATAGGTATGATTTTTTGATGAATAGAATAAATTTCTTTTTTTCAAAATTGCCAATAATTTAACAATCTATCAATTTAACAATTTCTCTTATTGTTGATAATTTACTGACAACTTCCACCTCAAATTTCTCTATTTTTGATTTCCATCAATTCCCAACTATGTACCTGATTTTTGATACCGAAACGACTGGTTTGCCACGTAATTACAATGCGCCTATTACCGATACTGATAATTGGCCGCGTTGCATTCAAATTGCTTGGCAGTTGCATGATGAAATGGGGAAACTGATTGAGCATCAGGACTATTTAGTAAAACCAGAAGGATTTAATATCCCATATGATGCAGAGCGAATTCATGGTATTTCTACAGAATTGGCGCAAGATCAAGGAATTGGATTAACAGAAGTTTTAGAAAAATTTAACATCGCCCTTGGCAAAGCAAAATTTGTGGTTGGCCAAAATGTAGGGTTTGATGTAAATATAATGGGTTGCGAATTTCATCGTTTGGGCGTAGCAAATCCAATGGCTGAGATGCCTGTTTTAGATACGTGTACGGAGATTACAGCTAATTTGCTAAAACTACCGGGAGGTAGAAATGGGCGATTTAAATTACCAACTTTAACTGAATTACACCACTATCTTTTCGGGGTTCCATTTTCTGAAGCGCATAATGCAACTGCTGATGTGGAAGCAACTACGCGTTGCTTTTTAGAGTTGATTAAAAAAGAAGTCTTTAAAAAAGAAGAGTTGTTGGTTGATACCGATTATTTCCTTCGTTTTAAAGAAAATAACCCGCTTATTGAAGCTGCTGGTTTACAGCATATCAATTTAAAGGCAGCATCTGCTGAAATTAGAAAACGTTTACAAGGAACAGAAACTGGTGGCATTTCTAAACAAACTTTAGCGGGAAATAAACAAGAATTAGCGAATGCAAACTTTGTGCATTTACATAATCATACTCAATTTTCAGTTTTACAAAGTACCATTAGTGTTCCTGATTTAGTAAAAGCTGCGGCCGTACAAAATATGCCTGCTGTTGCACTAACCGATCATGCAAATATGATGGGTGCTTTCCACTTTGTGAGTGCAGTAAGCAAATACAATAAGGAAGTTAAAGCGAAACAAGAAGAGGCATTAGCCAAAGGCGAAGAACCAACGGTCCAAATTGTAAAACCAATTGTTGGAGTTGAATTTTTTGTTTGTGATAATCATTTAGATAAAACACGACAAGATAACGGGTATCAAGTGGTACTATTGGCAAAGAATAAAAAAGGGTATCATAACCTTGCCAAAATGTCATCAATTGCCTATACTAAAGGTTTTTATTATGTTCCTCGTATTGATAGAAAGGTAATTGAACAGTATAAAAGTGATATCATTGTGCTTTCGGGTAATTTACAAGGAGAAATTCCAAATAAATTATTAAATATGGGCGAGAAACAAGCAGAGGAGGCTTTAATATGGTGGAAAGAACAATTTAATGATGACTTTTATGTAGAGCTAATGCGCCATGGTCAGGAAAATGAAGACCGCGTAAACGCTGATTTAATTGCTTTATCGAACAAATACTCAGTTAAATTAGTAGCGACCAACAATACCTATTACATCAATAAAAAGGATGCAAATGCACACGATATTTTGTTGTGTGTAAAAGATGCAGAAAAACAAGCAACACCAATTGGTCGTGGCCGTGGATACCGTTACGGTTTGCCAAATCAAGAGTATTATTTTAAATCTGCAGAGGAAATGAAGGCGCTTTTTGCAGATTTGCCAGAAGCGATTTTAAGTACACAAGAAATTGCAGATAAAATTGAAGCATACGAATTGGCTCGTGAAGTTCTATTGCCAAAATTTGATATTCCAGCAGAATTTTTAGTAGAAGAAGATCTAACAGATGGCGGTAAACGTGGTGAGAATAAATATTTACGACATTTAAGTTACGAAGGTGCTAAGAAAAGATATGGTGAATTAACCGAAGAAATCATTGAGCGCTTAGATTTTGAATTGGCTACGATTGAGAAAACAGGTTATCCAGGATATTTCTTAATTGTACAAGATTTTATCGCAGAAGCTCGTCGTCGTGATGTTTCTGTCGGACCTGGACGTGGTTCTGCAGCGGGTTCAGTAGTAGCGTATTGTTTGTGGATTACGAATATTGATCCTTTACAGTACGATTTGCTATTTGAGCGTTTCTTGAATCCAGATCGTGTTTCCATGCCCGATATTGATATTGACTTTGACGATGAGGGTCGTGGTCGTGTAATGGATTACGTAATCAATAAGTATGGCTCAAGTCAGGTAGCGCAAATTATTACGTATGGAACAATGGCGGCAAAATCATCCATTCGTGATACGGCAAGGGTATTAGATTTACCGCTTTTTGAGGCAGATAAAATCGCGAAGCTAATACCAAATATGAAACTGGCGAAGATTTTTAACTTGGATGAAAAGTCTTTAAAATCCGCTTTGCGACCAGATGAATATGAAAAAATTATAGAGCTAAAAGCTTTAGCGGCTGCCAAAAATTTAAGCGCAGAAACGATTGAGCAAGCTATTATTTTAGAAGGATCATTAAGAAATACAGGTATTCATGCATGTGGAGTAATTATTACACCAGATGACATTACCAATTTTGTTCCAGTAGCTACTGCAAAAGATTCTGATTTATATGTGACCCAGTTTGATAACTCTGTTGTAGAGAGCGCTGGTTTGCTAAAAATGGACTTCTTGGGATTAAAAACGTTAACTCTAATTAAGGACACCGTTAAACTGGTGAAAAAGAGACATAACGTTGATTTAGATCCAGACACTTTTCCAATAGATGATGTAAAAACTTATGAACTTTTTCAACGTGGCGAAACAGTCGGCATTTTCCAGTACGAGAGTGCTGGTATGCAGAAGTACATGAAAGAGTTAAAACCAACGGTTTTTGGAGATTTAATTGCCATGAATGCGTTATATCGCCCAGGTCCAATTGCATATATTCCTAGTTTCGTAAAACGGAAAAATGGTGAAGAGGAAATTAAATACGATTTAGAAGCTTGTGAAGAATTACTAAAAGAAACGTACGGAATTACAGTTTATCAAGAGCAGGTAATGCTTTTGTCGCAAAAATTAGCAGATTTTACCAAAGGTGAGGCCGATGTGTTGCGTAAAGCAATGGGTAAGAAACAACGTGATGTGTTGGATAAAATGAAACCCAAATTTATTAAACAGGCTGCGGCAAAAGGTCATGATGATAAAGTTTTAGAGAAGATATGGAAAGATTGGGAAGCTTTTGCTGAATATGCGTTTAATAAATCCCACTCTACCTGTTACGCTTGGATTGCGTATCAAACTGCTTATTTAAAGGCAAATTATCCAGCGGAATATATGGCTGCGGTACTTTCCAATAACATGAGCGATATTAAGCAAGTTGCTTTCTTTATGGAAGAATGTCGACAAATGGGCGTGACTGTTTTAGGACCAGATGTAAATGAATCTGAGTTGAAATTCTCGGTAAATGCTAAAGGCGAAATTCGTTTTGGTATGTCGGCAGTAAAAGGAGTTGGCGAAAAAGCGGTAGAAAGTATCATAGAAGAACGTTTGGAAAATGGCCCTTATACTTCGGTTTTCGATTTTGCTAAACGTTCAAATACACGTATCGTAAACAAAAAAGCATACGAGAGTTTTGTGTATAGCGGCGCTTTTGATGCCTATGGTTTCCATAGAGCGCAATATTTTTATATTGGTGCTAACGATAAAATGAATGGGATTGAGAAGTTGATTAAATATGCCAACGATTTTCAAAATAATGAAAGTTCATCCCAAGCTTCACTTTTTGGAGGTTCAAAAGCTGATTTAATTTTAGAACCTACTTTTCCAGTTTCTCCAGAATGGGGATTAATTGATCGATTAAAATATGAAAAGGATGCGATTGGGATTTTCTTATCAGGCCATCCGTTAGATGATTATCGCTTTGAGTTGAACCATTTTTGCCAGCATTCGGTTAAACACCTAGCTATTGTCAATAAAATTAGAAGTGGCGATACCAACGAAGAAATTTTAGCCGAGTTTGAAACCTTAAAGAATAGAGATTTAGTAGTAGGGGGATTAGTTGTTCTGGCATCGCAACGCATTACTAAAACTGGAAAGCCATTTGGTACTTTTGTTTTTGAAGATTACGACGATAGTTGTGAAATTGCTTTGTTTGGTGATGATTTCTTGAAATTTAAACAGTTTTTAACAGAAGGATATTTCCTACAAATTAGAGGTAGGGTAGGAGAACGTTTTAGAAAGGAAGGCGATTGGGAGTTTAAAGTTACATCGATAGATTTATTATCGGAATTACGTGATAAACTAACCAAATGCATCACAATACAAGTGCCTATTGAAGAAATTAACGATGAGTTAATGCAAAAAATTGATGTGATTTTGCAAGAAAACAAAGAAAGTAGCGAGCGCCATAATTGTAAGTTAAATTTTGAGGTTTACGATAGAGAGCAGAATTTGAAATTAGAACTCCCTTCAAAATCATTAAAAATAAATCCGAACAACCAGTTTTTAGAACAATTAACCAAACTGAATGTTGTGAATTATAAGCTGAATTAAACATAATCGTCATTGCGAGGAACGAAGCAATCTTACAACTATAATATTACCGCTTTAAGATTGCTTCGTTCCTCGCAATGACGAGAAAAATAGATGTTGTAAAATTGTCAAATTGACAGTAACCTATTGATGGCATTACAATTGATAATATATTTGTATATAAATTTAAAAATAAGTTATGGCTTTAGAAATAACAGATGCGAACTTCGAGGAAGTTGTATTAAAATCAGATAAACCAGTATTAGTAGATTTTTGGGCAGAATGGTGTGGTCCATGTCGTATGGTTGGTCCAATTGTAGATGAAATTGGAAAAGAATACGAAGGAAAAGCGCTAGTTGGAAAAGTGAACGTTGATAACAACCCACAAATTTCAACTCAATTTGGTATCAGAAATATTCCTGCTTTATTGTTCTTTAAAAATGGTGAAGTTGTTGATAAACAAGTTGGTGCAGTGCCAAAATCAGTTTTAGCTGGTAAATTAGATAAGCAATTATAATAACAAGGTTGAGGGTTGGAAGGCGGAAGGTTTAAGGTAAACCCAAAGTCTATTATCTTTAATACTAACATATAAATCCGGTCTCATTGAGATCGGATTTTTTATTATAAATAATTTTTTGTTCTTTTAAGTAAATCCTGGTTTATGAAAATAGTTAAATATCCAATATTAAGTTTACTTTCAGTAAGCTTTTTATTTAGTTGCGTAAACGAAACGAATGTTTCTGCACAAAATTCCGTTGAAAAAGGAAAACCTTCGGCAGATTATAAACCTGCATTTGAAGGTCAAACTAGAATTAAAGCAGTGAAAACGGCAACACCACTTGCGGTTTCGGTCATTAATAAAAAACTTGAAAACCCTTGGGGAATTTCTGTAATGCCGGATGGAAGATTTTTTATTACTCAGAAAAGTGGATCAATGGTTATTTTATCAGCAAATGGAGCATTGTCTAAAACAATTACCGCACTTCCTAAAGTAGATGACTCTGGACAAGGTGGTCTTTTAGATGTAACATTGGCTCCAGATTTTGCAAAAAGTAGGATGGTGTATTGGGCTTATTCAGAACCACAAAGCAAAGGTGTTTTGTTAGCTATAGCGAAAGGAAAATTATCGGCTAATGAAACTACATTAGAAAATCAAACCATCATTTATAGAGCAACGCCAGCTCATACTGGTAAACTTCAATATGGCTCAAGAATAGTGTTTGATAAAAATGGAAACCTATTTGTAAGTACAGGAGAGCGTTCGGATAAAGAAATTAGAGTGCAAGCGCAATATTTGAATTCTTCTTTAGGGAAAATTCTTCATATAACACCGGCGGGAAAAGCAGTTCCGAATGGACCATTTGCGGGTAAAGCTGATGCCAGACCAGAAATTTATTCTTATGGACATCGTAACCCCGATGGCTTGGCTATTAATCCACAAACTGGCGATTTATGGGAAGCTGAATTTGGTCCAAAAGGTGGTGATGAAATTAACTTAATTAAACCAGGCAAAAATTACGGCTGGCCAATTATAACTTACGGAACAGAATATAGCGGGCAAAAAGTGGGAGATGGCATTCAGCAAAAAGCTGGGATGGAACAGCCAGTTTATTATTGGAATCCGGTTATTTCTCCGGGAAGCATTGCATTTTACAATAGCAATCACATTGCTGAATGGAAAGGGAATTTATTTGTTGGTGCTTTAAGTGGCTCGCATATTATTCGTTTGGTACTTAAAAACAATAAAGTAGTTGGCGAAGAAAGATTATTAGAAGATAAAGGTGAGCGTTTTAGAGATTTAGTAGAAGGTAAAGACGGCGCTTTATATGCTGTGACCGATAGTGGTAATTTATACAAAATAACTAAAAAGTAAGATTTAACCACAGGTAAAAAGAGATAACATTGATTTAATAACTCTGTACTCTTCTTATCTGTGGTTATTTTCGTTTTTAATCTTTAGGTTCCCATAATTCAACTTTGTTTCCTTCTGCATCAAGAATGTGTACAAATTTGCCATAATCATAAGTTTCAATAGTGTCCACTATAGTTACACCTTCTTTTTTTAATTCTTCAACAAGTGCTTCTAAATTTTCAACCCTATAATTAATCATAAATTCTCTGGTTGATGGTTCGAAGTATGTTGTCTTTTCAGAAAATGGAGTCCATTGCGTTTGAGCTTTCTTTGTGCTATCTGCACCTTCAAACCACTCAAAAGTTGCCCCATAAGGATTCGTATTTAAACCCAAATGTTTTTGATACCATTCTGTCATTTTTTTCGGGTCTTTGCATTTGAAGAAAATGCCGCCAATGCCTGTTACTTTTTTCATTCTTGAATTTTTATTTTGTGATAATATAGTTTTAAATGCGAAGCCAGAACAAAATGCTATGGTTGTGATTAGAGTAATAAAAATTGCTTTTTTCATTGGTTATAAAATAATTGTCTAACCGACATTATAAATTTAGTAAAATTTAGATAAGTAGAGATGCTAGGTGATAAAAACAAGACTAGGTTTCTTTTTTACAGTAGTAGGTTTCTTCTTGACAAGACTAAGTTTCTTGTTGACATGGCTAGGTTTCTTTTTTACAGTAGCAGGTTTCTTCTTGACAAGGCTAGGTTTCTTTTTTACAGTGGCAGGTTTCTTCTTGACAAGGCTAGGTTTCTTTTTTACAGTGTCAGGTTTCTTCTTGACAAGGCTAGGTTTCTTTTTTACAGCGGCAGGTTTCTTGTTGACATGGCTAGGTTTCTTTTTTAAAATGCCAAGTTTCTTCTTGACAGAGCTAAGTTTCTTTTTTACAATTTGATAGGGCCGTCGGTTGTTTAGGACACTGTTTTGAGTTCTCTAAACCCGATTGTAGTGAAAATACTTTTTGTTGCAGTGCTTCGGCAAGTTCGGCATGTTAAACACAAAAAAGATTGTAACGGAAAGCGGGGCTGAACTAACCGATGAGTACAGGTATTGATTTTTAAATTAATTTTGAAACTAAACAGATGCTGAAATGAATTCAGCATGACGATATAAACTAAACGCAATAATTTATTAGTTTTACTTAATGCAGCAAATCAATTATCAAAATGAAGGAAGTTTAGGCAACTTAGAACTTTTGGCCCGACAAGTGGTTGAAGGGTTTATTACAGGTTTGCACAAAAGTCCTTTCCATGGTTTTTCTGTAGAATTTGCCGAACATCGATTGTATAATACTGGAGATAGTGTTAAAAATATCGATTGGAAGTTGTTTGCTAAAACTGATAAACTATTTAGTAAACGATATGAAGAGGAAACTAATCTGCGTTGTCAATTTGTAATTGATACATCTTCATCCATGTATTTTCCTACTAACGAGTATAATAAATTAACTTTTTCGGTTCAAAGTACAGCTGCATTGATTTATTTATTGAAAAAACAACGAGATGCTTTTGGTTTAAGTTTATTTACTGATCAATTGAGTTTAAATACACCAGCTAAATCAACAAGTACGCATCAAAAGTATTTGTTTTCACAATTGGAGCAGATTTTACAATCGCCGAAAATGAATGTGCAGACTAATTTAGCTTTAGCATTGCATCAAATTGCAGAGTTAATTCACAAACGTTCATTGGTTATTGTGTTTAGCGATATGTTACATACTGTGCATGATGAAGATAAAATCTCGGCTTTGTTTTCTTCTCTGCAGCACTTGAAGTTTAATAAACATGAGGTCGTTATTTTTAATGTTACAGATAAAGGTAAAGAGGTAGATTTCGATTTTGCTAATCGCCCGCATCAATTTATTGATATGGAAACGGGTGTAACTTTAAAAACTCATACTTCTAAAGTTGCAACTGCTTATATAGAACAGATGAGTAATTACCGCCAAAAGCTAACGTTAAAATGTGCTCAATATAAAATTGATATGATTGATGCAGATATTAATGCAGGTTTTAATCAGGTGTTGCAAGCATACTTAATTAAGCGACAAAAAATGGGGTAGCCTGAAAAGGGTTTTAAAATTGTTTAATTGTTAGATTGCTCAATTGTTGTTGGTTCACTTGTCATCCTGAGCTTGTCGAAGGATAATTTGAAATGACAATATATCTACAGGAAAGATTGCTTCTCCTGATAAAAAATCGCTATTGCAATGACGAGTTAGAGAATAAAAAAAACCTTCCTATATTTTTCAATACAGGAAGGTTCAGATAAGGGTAACCGGAAAACTAAAAAACTATTGATGAGTTTTATTAGATAACAAAACGGAAATCGCTTCTGATGTTTTGTTACTCAAAGATGCCGTTCAATTATGAAGATTTTATGAAGTTTTTAGTGTGTTGAATATCAGTTAGGTAACTGCTAAATAATAGGAAATTCAACCGTAACGATAGTTCCTTTGTCTTTTTCGGACTGAATAAAAATGTTCAATTGATGAAACTTCGCAATACTGTTTACAATAGCCAACCCTAATCCAAATCCTTCTTCATTATCATTGTTTTCCCGCTCAAATCGATTAAAAGCATTAGCTACGCTCTCTTTTTCCATCCCCATTCCGCTGTCTTTAATGGTTAGGATATATTTTGTAAGTGTTAGTTCGTCATGGATAGTGATTGAACCTCTATTTACATTGTATTTTGTGGCATTATTAATAATGTTAATTAATAAAGTATGAATTAATGCTTGATTTCCTGTGAAGGTGAAATGTTCTTTAATTTCATTTTTATAAACAATTTGTTTGTCTATAATGCGGTCTTCTAAATCTTCATAGATATCAACCAACTCTTGTTGGATTGAAACCTGATCTTTTTTAAGGTACTGTTCGTTTTCTACCTTAGAAATCAATAGCAAACTATTGATGATAACTTTTAGACGATTTAATGTTTTTAAAGAAGCTAAAATTTTATTCTCATGTTCAATGGGCAGATTTTCAGCAGACAGAATATTTTCTAATCGACCACTTAAAATGGAAATTGGGGTGAGTAATTCGTGAGAAACATTGGCGATAAACTGTTTTTCTAACAAAAATAAATTTGCAATTTTTCGCATGAGCGAGTTAATACTATTATCTAGTATTTTGAAATCTGTAGTGTTAGTGGGGATATTTTCGTAATTATAAGAAGTAGGATCGTTTACTTTATTTAGTTTCTGATCGATGATTTTATAAAATGGTTTTAAAATAAGATTGGTAAATGCGTAATCAGTAAGTAGTGTAACCAGCAAAGATCCAATTAACACAATTAGCATGTAAAATCGAATAGTTGTTTTTATAGATTCCATAGCTGTCATGGCTTCTCCCAATTCCAATTTATAACGTTTGTTATTGTATTCGAATTGATCATTAAGAATTCGATAAATTTCTGTGTCACCTTCAATTTCTCGTCGTTCTGTGGTAAAGAAAATGCTCGTATCAATTTTTCCAACATTAGGAATTGCATTTAAGACTATAAATTCATCTTTTAAGATGTTATAATCCGTAAATGAATGTTGATTCCTTAGCAAACTATCAATTTCATTATCGCTTAAATTCTCGATTACTTTTAACCTCTTTTTAGTTAAACGTCCATCTAAATGATGAGAAGAAATGGTTTCTAAAGAAAGCAAAATAATTGCTCCCAACACCAAAATCACCGCTATTTTGGTGATGGCATTGTATAAGGCAAATTTCGCTTGCAATTTCATTATTAATAATTAATTCGATAACCAATGCTACGTACAGTTTCAAACCAATCGGTTTTAGTGCATTGGGTTAATTTTTTACGTAGGTTTTTTACATGTACATCTACAAAATTGGAGTCAGAATTTACCTCTAAAATATCACCCCAAACATGTTCTGTTAAGCTTATTCGGGAAACTACTCTATTTTTATTTAATACTAGGTAGTTAAAAATTTCATACTCTTTTTTAGTAAGCGGGATTCTTTCACCTTGAAATGAAACGGTATGATTTTGAATATCTAACACGAGATCATGGATTTTAACTTCGTTTTTTTCTAATTTATGCTTACGACGAATAATTGCATGCATTCGGGCCAGTAATTCATTTAATGAAAATGGTTTTGCTAAATAATCATCAGCACCGCTGTCTAAACCTTTAATACGATCGTCAACTGCGCTTCTTGCTGTTAAAATAATTACAGCATCATCACGATCTTTTAAGTTTTTTAATTGCTTAAGCACTTCAAAACCATCACCATCTGGCAAACCTAAATCTAAGAGAATGAAATCGTAATTATTAACGAAAATCTTTTCTTCAGCTGATGCTTTTTTCCAAGCATGCTCAACAATATATCCTTCTCTGCTTAAAAATTCATTCATTTCAAGCGCTAAGCCTTTTTCGTCTTCAACTATTAATACGTTCATTAGTTCAATTGTTCATTCGGATTGCACACTGAATTTATGTTTTTTAAAATGATGTTACAAGCTGCAGTAATTTCGTCTTCGGTAATAATTAAAGGTGGCGCAATACGCATAGAATTACTGCAATGTAAAAACCAATCGGTAATTAAACCATCTTCAATACAGCCATCAATAATTTTTTTATTGGTTTCATAACTATCAAATTCAACAGCTAGCATTAATCCTTTTCCTCTAATTTCGACAATTGCTGGATGTTTTAGCAATGATTTAAATAGTTCTCCTTTTTGTTCCACTCCGGTAATTAAATCCTCAGTTAAGATAGTTTCAAAGGTTGCTAAGCCTGCTGCGCAACTCACAGGATGTCCGCCAAACGTAGTAATATGCCCTAAAATCGGATTATTTGTAAATACCGACATTATTTGTGAAGAACTGATGAAGGCACCAATCGGCATCCCGCCTCCAATGCCTTTTGCCAACAATAAAATATCAGGAACAACGTCAAAATATTCAAAGCCAAACATTTTTCCTGTACGACCAAATCCACATTGTATTTCATCAAAAACTAAAAGCGTTCCTGTTGCTGTACATTTTTTTCGTAAGGCCTTTATATAATCTGCATCTGGAATTCTTATGCCTGCTTCGCCTTGCATTGTCTCTATAAAAACGGCTGCGGTTTTAGTGGTTATTTTTTCTAAATCTGGTAAATGATTAAAAACGATAAATTGAATATCAGGCAATAGCGGACGATATGCTTGCTTAAACTCTTCATTACCCATTAAACTCAAAGCGCCTTGTGTACTACCGTGATAGCTGTTTTTACAAGCTATTAATTCAGTGCGATTGGTATATCTCTTTGCCAATTTCATTGCTCCTTCAACGGCTTCAGCACCAGAGTTTACAAAGTAAGTACAGCTTAAATTTTCTGGTAAAACCGATGCTAAGGCTTTTGCAAAATCAACTTGTGGGCTTTGAACATATTCTCCGTATACCATTAGATGCATATACGTTTCTGCTTGTTTTTTTACTGCTTCCACAACTGTGGGATGACAATGCCCAACATTACTAACGCCGATACCAGCAATTAAATCCATGTATCTTTTGCCAGATTGATCATACATGTACATCCCTTTTGCTTTAACAAACTCTAATAAAAGTGGAGTTTCAGAGGTTTGAGCATTATGTTTTAAAAATAACTGACGTTGTGTTTGCATGGCGCAAATTAAGCTTTTTTGAAATCTTAATTATTTTATCCGAGCAGAATAATGTAAAATAAAAAATCCCATACGTGAATACATATGGGATTTTCTAAAAATTAATTAATTATTATTGTTTTGGTTGACCGCTTCTAAAACGGTTAAGTAATTCTTTTTTAAACGCTTCTTGTGCTCTATAAAACTTACCTACAATTTTAATTGGTAAATTTGATTTGAACTTATTGTAGTATTTCTTCTCTATATTAAGTTCTCTTTGTTTAAAATCAAAGTCATTTACAATTAACGCTTGAATTTGAACATCTGTTAAATCATCAATTTCTTTGATTTTTCTAAAGCTTATCATTTTTTGCATACGTTCTTTACGCAATGCACCTTGTTCTCTAGTAAAATCGTTATAAATAGGCCAAAAAACTTTAGCTTCATCTGCCGAGAGATCAAGCTTTGTGGTTAGCCAGGTTATTTTGTAAGCTTCCATTTTTTCATCATCCATTCTTGGCCCTTGTGCAAAAGCTAAGCCTGGTAATAAAATAAATAGTGCGATAATTATGTTTTTCATCTCTAAATTTTATAAGTTATTTGATAAATCACTTGATGAAAAATGATTTAAAATATAGTTTTCCATTTCTGTATCTGACGCAGAAACTGTTGTAGGTGCTTGACTTTCTTGTATATGATCAATAATTACACTTTCATCAATATCATATAGTAATTGCTCGTTAGCTAATTCTACTTTACGATTTTCCTTTAATGTATTTTGCTGATTAAAATATAAACCTGATGCAGTTATTAAAATAAAGCAAGCAGCAGAAGCATATTTCATAAAATCTGTCTGCCATAGGCGAACAACTTTTGCTTTTTGAGCTGTACCTGAAGTTTTACTTAAAATATCAGCGTTTAATTTATCAAAGTAATTAACAGGAGTTTTAAATCCATCGTTTTTAATCAATGCATTTAATTGTTCTACGACAATTCGACTTTCTATTTGAACACTTAAATCTTCAAAATAATTTTGTGGTATCGTAAAGCCTTGATTTTCTTTTTGCATTAATCCATCTACAAAAACAGATTGATTAATACGTGTGGTTAAATCGTTGAAATATTTATCTGGCGCACTATATGGTGTAGTTCTTGACAAACTCGCTAAGTGCGGAGCCTCCATTTCCCATTCCATATCTTCATCTTTTTTCTTCATGATATACCTATTGATAGATTTTAATGTAAAAGGTTTAATACTTAATCTTCATTTAGTAAAATACTTTCAATTTTTTTAACTGCGATATGAAATGAAGCTTTTAACGCACCTACACTGGTGCCTAAAACCTCAGAAATCTCATCATATTTCATATCATCAAAATACTTCATGTTAAAAATAATGCGTTGCTTTTCTGGTAGCGTTAAAATTGCTTCCTGAAGTTTTCGTTGTGCTTTATCGCCATCAAAGTAAGAGGAAGCAGCAAGACTTTCTGCTAATTCGCCACTTACATCATCTAATGAAATGTTATTTTTTAGTTTCTTTTTATTCAAGAAGGTGATGGATTCGTTAGTCGCAATCCTATAAATCCAGGTATAAAGCTGTGAGTCGCTTCTGAAATTGGCTAGATTTTTCCAAACCTTAACAAAGGTTTCTTGTACTAAATCATCCGTATCATCGTGATCGATAACCAATCTACGAATGTGCCAATATATTTTTTGTTGATATTTAGATAAAAGCAAGTTGAAGGCTTCATTTCGTGTTTTTTCTACACTAAATTTTTGCAATATTTCGGCATCTTCAACTTGTTTCATTTATTAGCCATTATTTGGGAATAGGAAATAGTAAGAAGGGAATAGATTGGATTTTTAACACCCAATCTATTTTCCATTCCCAATTCTCTATTTATTTTTTCTTTTCATTACTTTTTGTGCAGCGGCAACAATATCAGAAGGATCTAATTTGTATTTAGTCATTAACTGATCTGGTGTAGCACTTTCGCCAAAACTATCATTTACTGCCACAAATTCTTGTGGTGCTAAATATTCTGTAGTTAATAAACGAGCCACACTTTCACCTAAGCCTCCAAATTTATTGTGCTCTTCACACGTTACAATACAACCGGTTTTTTTAACAGATTTGAGGATCGCTTCGTCATCTAAAGGCTTAATGGTATGGATATTTATAATTTCCGCATCAATTCCTAGCTCTGCTAATTTTTCTCCAGCTTCAATTGCTCTCCAAACCATGTGGCCAGTTGCAACAATAGTTACATCTTTTCCTTCATTCACCATCCAAGCTTTACCAATCTCAAATTTTTGATCTTCTGGTGTAAACACAGGAATAACTGGACGACCAAAGCGTAAGTAAACTGGTCCTTCATAATCCATGATGGCAAGAGTTGCGGCCTTGGTTTGGTTATAATCGCAAGGATTAATCACCACCATGCCTGGCAACATTTTCATTAAACCTATATCTTCTAAAATTTGGTGAGTTGCGCCATCTTCGCCTAATGTTAAACCTGCGTGTGATGCACAAATTTTTACATTTTTACCTGAATACGCAATTGATTGACGAATTTGATCGTAAACTCGACCAGTAGAGAAGTTAGCAAAAGTACCTGTAAAAGGAATTTTTCCATTAATGGTTAAACCTGCAGCAATACCCATCATATTTGCTTCTGCAATACCAACTTGCACAAATCTTTCTGGAAAATCTTTAATGAAAGCATCCATTTTCAAAGAGCCTACTAAATCAGCACAAAGAGCAACCACATTTTCATTGCGTTTACCTGCTTCATGTAATCCAGCTCCAAAACCTGAACGTGTATCTTTCTTTTCTGTATATGTATATTTTTTCACGATGTTTAATTTTTATTTAGATATGAGATTAATTGTATGTAAGTCTCAGATCTTAGTAATCTCCAGCTGTTTCTTTAAGTTGACCTAATGCTACTTCTAATTGCGCATCACTTGGTGCAGAACCATGCCATTTGTGTGTTCCAACCATAAAATCAACACCATAACCCATTTGAGTGCTCATTAAGTTTAAAATTGGTTTCCCTTTTCCAGTTAATGATTTTGCATAATGCAATGCTTTTGTAATTTCTGCCATATCATTACCGTCTGAGGTAATTACATGCCAACCAAAAGCCTCAAATTTTGCCTGAAGATTTTCTAATGAAAGTACTTTTTCAGTTGGACCATCAATTTGTTGTCCGTTGTAATCTACACTTGCAATTAAATTATCCACTTTGTGAAAAGGCGCAAACATTAATGCTTCCCAATTTTGACCTTCTTGTAACTCACCATCGCCCATTAAAGCATAGACTAAGCCTTTGTCGCCATCAATTTTTTTACCTAAAGCAGCACCAATAGCAACAGATAAACCTTGTCCTAATGACCCAGATGCAATACGAATGCCTGGTAATCCTTCATGAGTAGTTGGGTGACCTTGTAATCTGGAATCCAATTTTCTAAAAGTAGCTAATTCACTTACTTTAAAATAACCTGATCGTGCTAAAACGCTATACCAAACTGGCGAAATATGTCCGTTTGAAAGGAAAAATAAATCTTCCCCAACTCCAGCCATCGAAAACTTAGGATTGTGATTTAATACTTCAAAATATAAAGCCGTAAAGAAATCTGCGCAACCTAAAGATGCACCAGGGTGACCTGATTGAACAGCATGAACCATTCTCAAACAATCTCTCCTAACTTGTGAGGCGATATCTTCTAATTCACTAATTGTATGTTTCATTAATAAAGTGTTGTTGTTACCTTCCAAAGGTAATGTATTTATGAATAAGGTGTAAGCGAAAATAAACTGTTTATATACTAAAATTCTATTTAAGTAAATCTAAAACTTGTGCGGTTGGGCTTTTAGTATCTACTTTAGAAATTATGTGTGCAATTTTCCCTTCTTCGTCTATAATAAACGTAGTACGAACGGTACCCATATATTTTTTACCATACATATTTTTCTCACCCCAAACGCCATAAGCTTCTACAATAGCTTTATCCGTATCGGCTAAAAGTGTAAATGGTAAACTGTGTTTATTAATAAATTTTTGATGTGATTTTTCATCATCTATACTTACGCCTAAAACTTCAATTCCTTTAGCTTTTAAACCTTGATAATTATCGCGAAAATCACAAGCCTCTGCAGTACACCCTGGCGTATCATCTTTCGGATAAAAATATAAAACCACTTTTTTGCCTTTAAACTGATCTAAAGAAACTGTATTTCCATTTTGATCTTTTGAAGTGAACGTTGGGGCTTTATCACCCGTTTTAAGTGTAGTACTCATATTACTAATTGTTTAAAATGTACAATTGGTTAACTGTCGTATCAATTAATCGATTTCAACAATTAATCAATTAACTACTAAATTTATCTATAAAAATCGATGGCGTATCGTTTAACATTTTCTTTCATGTCAACTACAATTAACTCAAATGTATGTTTTCCTGCTAAAGTACGCTCATCAAAGCTATGCCATAAATTAGCTGTTTTTGCATCAAACTCCATTAAAACCCATTTGCCATCAATATAACCATTAAAACTCTTAATTCCAGAAAGTCCATCGCTAATTCTGAAACTCATTTTACTCATTCCTGCCATATTTTTGCCATTGGCGATATTTACAGGAACGATAGTAGGAGCAATCGTATCAATAGCGATAAAAAAGCTCCCGAAATTTTTTGGTAAGGCTTTTACATAACCATTTTCAAAATATCCACCTTGTGATGAACGATTTGTATTTACAATTAAAGCTTTGTTTTGATATTTAGTTAACGCACTATCCGCTTTAATCCAAAGTTCGAAGCCAATATGTAGGGGCGTTAAATTATTGTGAACTTGATGAATTGCAGAAAATGCATTGTGTTGAGGTTTTGGCAACTTTTTATAGGTAAAGTTTAGGTCGTTATACAACGTTCCTTTTGGTACAATTACCTTAATGTCATCGCCATTATACTCGTTTACTTTTGCATAACTAAACGGAATTCCTGCTGATTGAGTTGGTGTATTAATCACTGCTTTTGCATCAGCTTTTACATTAAATAAGAGTGTACTTTTATTACCCTTAGAATCTGTAACGATATACTTTGCTTGATGTAATTTATCGTCATTAAAGTTAATACGACCGCTATTCACCAAATTACTGTAAATCTGTAATGGATTACCAGGGTCTACAAAACTCTTTTGAATACTGCGTTTAAGTGTAATAAATGCTGGATAATCGATATGAGAATTGATAGCTTTGCTATTTTCAAAACTAAATTTTTCTAAAGCAGAAGTAAAAACGATCTTGCCATCAACTTCAAATTCTATAGAATACACACCATTTGTGCCCGAAAGACCGTTGTGTTTATCCGTAGTTATAATACCAAAACCAACTTCACCACTTAAATTAATGGTGTTTACTTTATTTAAATTGTATTTTCCGTTAGCACCAACTACTTGAAAGTATTGCTTAGGTGTAAATTCATTAAAAGGTTTACCATTTAGACGATATACATACATCGAATAAATAACTGGCGGAATATTATCTGGAATTTGAATCCCTAATAATTGAGGATTTATTGTCAATTCAGTTTTGGTATCTCTTAACTCAAAATGCAAATGCGGGCCACCAGAACTACCTGTATTACCTGAATAAGCAATCACTTCTCCTTTGCGCACTGGAATTAAATCAGCATTGGGGAATTCGTCTATTTCGTAAGATTTATTTTTGTATTGAATGCTCTTTACTTGTTGTGCAATTTTAGGGCTAAACCGCGATAAATGCCCATAAACAGAGGTATAGCCATTTGGATGGTTGATGTACAAAGCCAAACCAAACCCGCTATTTTGTACACGTAAACGTGAAATATAGCCATCTGCAGTTGCATACACCGGATAGCCAATTCTTTGATTTGTTCTGAAATCTGTTCCTGAATGAAAATGATTTGCTCTTAACTCACCAAAAGAACCTGCCAATGCTGGCGGTACAATGTCTAGAGGCTGTCTAAAATCCGTAAGCGGATAAATGGTATTGCTAAAAACTTGTTGGGCATCAGCCTTGATGGCTAAAAGAAAAAATAGAATGAAAAGTGGAAGTTTTACTGTAGATGAATTTGTTTTTAGAACCATTCTTTTTATTTAATACTAAAATTGAGTAATTGTTTATCCTCTAACCAACACTCTAACTGGTCGCCTTGTTTTACTTTACCAACACCTTCTGGTGTTCCGGTGAAAATGAGATCGCCTTTTTTTAACGTAATATATTGAGAAACGAAAGAAATAATTTTCTCAAATGAAAATAAAAGATTAGCTGTGTGCCCTTTCTGACGAGTTTCTTTGTTGATTTGTAGTTCGAATTTTAAATCGTACATATCAGGATAATCTGCTTTTGGAAAAAAACTACTAATCACAGCCGAATTATCAAAAGCTTTCGCTAATTCCCAAGGCAAACCTTTCTCTTTGTGTTCGCTCTGAATGTCTCTTGCAGTAAAATCTATTCCTAAACCCACTTCATCGTAATAGTTAGCAGCGAATTTCTCGGAAATATGCTTTCCTTCTTTGCAGATTTTTAAAACCACTTCTAACTCATAATGAATATCAGATGAGAAATCTGGAATGTAAAAAGGTTTATTGTCCTTTAAAACAGCAGTATCTGGTTTTAAAAATATAATAGGTTTTGTTGGAACAGCGTTATTCAGTTCTTTAGCATGCGCAGCATAGTTGCGGCCAATTGCAATAATCTTCATAAAACAAAAATAGAAAAGATAAGGGTAATTTATAATACAGAAATCTTCTTTACAACCGGCTCTCCACTTGCTAATATCCTTAAAAAATAAATTCCTGGATTTAATTTGTTAATGGTATAGGTTTTGGTTTGTTCACCTGCCGAAACACGCTCATTCGCTAAGGTAACCACGTCATTACCCAACAGATCTGTTATTTTTATGGAAAGTAAAGTTTCTCGATCAAGCCTAAGGCTGATGTTAATTTGATCTACAACAGGGTTTGGATAAACTTTTAAAACAGTTAAGACTTTACCGCGTTTTGTAGGTGTAGTGTTTGATAATGTAGTGCTAGATGAACCATAACCAATGGTGTTTGGTTTGTAAGGTTGGATGTTTGCTTTAATTTGTGGAACTCGACTAACTACTTTTGCTTTAGGCTTAATAGAGATTTTAGAAGTATCTATTTTTTGAGCGAAAATAGGAGAACCCATCAAAACTACCATGCAAATTGTGCATAGTAAACTACATGAGAACGCTATTTTTGGCTTTGAAATCATCCTTTATACTGGCAAAAATATAAATAATTAAACAAAGAAATCAAACATTTTAGGTATTAAACCAATATTTAACACTATTTAACAACAGTTGTTTCTCATTAAAATTTACTTGTTTTTGCTGCACATAACGATGTAAATATTAATGACTTTAATATTATTTATTTAATTAATTTTGCAGTCAAATTTTTATAACCGTGTCAAATCATAAAAACGTTAATGCGCTCACAGCCGGTGGGGTTCTAGTAAGTTTAGGGATTGTTTTTGGAGACATTGGTACGTCACCTTTATACACCTTAAATGCAATCTTTACTACAATTTTAGGTGGTAAACAGACTGTAACGCCAGAAGTTGTATTAGGAGTTCTATCTTGTATAATCTGGACATTAACTTTACAGACTACAATTAAATATGTAATTATCACTTTAAGAGCTGATAATAAAGGTGAAGGCGGAATATTTTCATTATTCTCTTTAGTGAGAAAAAAAGCGAAGTGGCTAGTTATTCCAGCAACGGTTGGTGGTTGCGCCTTACTTGCTGATGGTATTATTACCCCAAGTATTACAGTAACATCAGCAATTGAAGGTTTAACTAATAAATTTGATCATGTTCCAGTCATACCAATTGTTCTAGGTATTTTAAGCCTTCTATTTATAATTCAACAATTTGGGACCAACCTTGTAGGTAAGCTTTTCGGCCCAGTAATGTTTATCTGGTTTGCTGTTTTAGGCACCATAGGGATATCCTTTATTGTAAAGGATTTTAGCATTTTAAGGGCCCTGAATCCTTATTATGCTATTCATTTATTGATCAATAACCATTTGGCCTTTGTTATTTTGGGCGGAGTTTTTCTTTGTACAACTGGAGCAGAGGCATTATATTCTGACTTAGGGCACTGTGGTAGGAGAAACATTAGAATCAGCTGGATTTTTGTTAAACTGACCTTAATTTTAAATTATTTAGGTCAAGGCGTATGGATTTTAAAAAATGGAGCCACTTATATTCCAAATGCTAAAATGAATCCCTTTTTCGAAATTGTACCAGATCAGTATCAAATTGCGATGGTTTGCCTAGCTACCATGGCAGCTATTATTGCTAGTCAGGCATTAATAAGTGGTTCATTTACATTAATTGCAGAAGCAGTGAGGCTTAATCTTTGGCCTAAAATACGTATCGTTTATCCTACAGTTTCAAAAGGTCAATTATACGTTCCCTCAATGAATTGGTTACTATGGATAGGTTGTTGTGGTATTGTACTCCTGTTTCAGAAGGCCGAAAAAATGGATGCAGCTTATGGGCTTTCTATTACCATTGCAATGTTAATGACTACAATTTTAGTAACTTATTATTTAAGGAGTAAACGTTTTCCAAAGTATTTGATTATAACTTTTATTACCGTGTACTTAATAATCGAGGGTACGTTTTTAGTTAGTAATTTAACTAAATTCTTACATGGTGGATGGGTAACTGTACTAATTGGTTCAATATTGTTTTCTGTTATGTGGAGTTGGTATGTGGCTAGAAAAATTAAGAACCGATTTGTTAAATACGTTGAGATTGAAGATTACTACAAAATTATTGCGGAGTTAAGTGAAGATGTGTCAGTACCAAAATATTCATCTCAATTAGTGTATTTAACTAGTGCTAATTTTAAAACAGAAATAGAATCGAAAATTATATATTCTATTATACAAAAGGAACCTAAACGTGCCGATGTGTATTGGTTGGTACATGTTGATGTGGTAGACGAACCTTATACAAGAGATTATAAAGTAGAATTTTTAATCCCAGGTAAGTTGATACGTATAGATTTTAAACTAGGGTTTAGGGTAGAGCAACGTGTAAATCTTTTATATCGCAAAGTAGTTGAAGAACTGGTGAAAAATGGCGAAGTAGATATTACAAGCCAATATACTTCTTTAAATAAACATAAAATTGCAGGAGATTTCCGCTTTGTACTCTTAGAAAAACACCTATCTAAATTTGCGAAATTAAGTTTCTATGAACGTTCGATAATGGATTATTACTTTCTTTTAAAGCACTTTAGTTTATCAGAAGTGAGTGGTTTTGGTTTAGACTCTAGTTATGTGGACGTCGAAACCGTTCCGTTGATATTTGTTACACCTGATGATATTGAATTGAACAGGTTAGCTGTTTAAAGGTTATTATTCAGAGCGAGCTTGTTCCGATTTCACATCGTAAGCTAAGAATCTATATAAAAGAAAGCCACAGATTTGCAGATATTTTAGTCTGTACATCTGTGGCTTATTTACGTTAAGGGCTTTTGGCTAATAATTATCCTTCAGCTTGCTTTGCTGCCCTAATTTACTATTATGGAAGCCATAGGCGAAGTAACAACTAAGGCACAACTACTATTTCTGCTGCCTAATTGCCGCCTATCGGTCGGTGTCTCACCGACCGAAACCTTATTACTCTCTAAAATTCTTCAGCATGCCAAATTCATCAAAACCAGTCAGATAAAAATTTGCACTACTCCATTTATACTGCTCTGCCTGTTGACATAAATTCCATTTTTCTTTAATAGGGTTGTTATGCATATAATCAAGTTTTTGAATTAATATGTCTTCTGTACTTAAAGGAATAGCAAGTGGATCTCTTTTCCAAAATTGATAATTCCGATCCATTTTCTCTGATTTATATTCTTCTAATTGAATAGGGTTGTTCGTTAATAAGTGTTTTCTAAATTGATGAGCAGTAAATTTTGTAAAACTCGTTGCTGGACTTTCATTGCCATTCATTTTTAACATGTTCCATAATAAATGAATATGATTTGGCATAATCACATAACCATAAATTTCCACTAACTGTTGTTTTACTAGGAACTGAAGAGAGTTAATTACAATTAATTTTAAATTATCATCTGCTAATAAATGAGCAAAATGGCATATGGTATCGGTATAAAAATATGAATTGTAAAAATCCATTTGTCCCTGTCGTTTATGGAAGATATGCATAACTATTAAATTGAGTTGTAGGGACAACTGAGACAAGTTAGTTATTTTCTTTAAAAACTGTAATTTAGGATTATTTCGGTCGGTGAGACACCGACCGATAGGCAAAATTGAACAGGTTAGCTGTTTAAAAATAAATATAAAAACCTTAGCCAAAAGCTGGGGTTTTTATATTAATCAAACAATGCTATCCAACTAATTTATGTCCGAATGGAATTTTTTTGAGGAAATGGATAATTACACAAGAACAAAATAAACAAAGCCCAGTAGTTATAAAAATACCAAATTTAGGTGTTAAAATACTGCCATTGATCCCTGCTTTGTTTAAATAAAACAACACTAAAATATGTACGAAATAGATTCCAAAGCTATTTCGGTTAATAAAATTCCGAAACTTTAACACATGTTTATTTCTTAGTGTAAACTGTTTAAAGAACAAGAATATTCCTATTGCAGCAATCACTACGTTTAATGAGAAATAAGTATATAAATCTACTATAAATTTGCCTTTTTGACTTGACAAAAGGTAAGTGCCGATTATCGTAAGTAATACACCAGCAAAAAATATGGAAAAAGAAATCAGCTTAATTTGTTTGACATTTTCAAATTTTATTCTCGATAAATAGTGACCTAAAACCAAATAGCCGATAAAACCAGAAAAGTATTTTAGATTAAAGTCTGGTGTATAATTCGAAATAATTGGTTGAGTTGCTAAAATGGAGATTACCCAAAGTGCTAAGAAATATAAAATCTCTTTTTCGCTTGCTGTTCTTATCCAAGTGCTAATAATTGGGATAATAAGGTAAATTCCAATGATCATGTAAATGTACCAAAGATGATAGGCAGCTCCGTTTATTAATTTATCTACAATAAAAGTTAAACTGTAATTGCTAGGTTTTTCATAAATAGCATGACAAATGTAGATAGCCGTCCAAAAGGCGAAAGGAATTACAATCCTAACCAATCTATTTTTTAAATAAGCTTTAAGTGTATGAGGCCTAGGAAGTAAAAGTGCACCTGTTAGCATTACAAATACCGGAACACAGAATCTTACTAATCCATCAGACGTATTTGCCCACCACCAATTAGATATTGAAATTTTGCCAAATTTAGTGACAAATGGAGCTGCAACATGTAAAAATATAACGCTAATGGTTGCAAAAACCCTTAAATTGTCTAGCCAAGAAGTGTCTTCTTTTTGTTTAAAATCGCTCATCCACGGCAATAACAAATTAAAAATTAATTATTGCGGTTGTTGCTGCCCTAATTTACTATTATGGAAGCCATAGGCGAAGTAAACAATTAAACCAACTACCAACCAAATTCCAAAGCCGATCCAGTTCGAAATACCCAACTCGCACATCATGTACAAACAGCTAATTAAACCCAAAACAGGAATTAGAGATAGGTTTTTAGTGACACAATAGTAGGTAATCACTAAACAAATGATCAAGAAAATCCACATTGGGATTTTGTGTTTAAATAAGCCCCAACCACTTTCATACTTTTTATCGAATGAAATAGATGATTTAGCCATGAATTCATCATACTGTGCAGGCGTTAGGCTATTTAAATAAGCTTCAGCATCTATTTGTTTTCCTTGCAACACAACAGGGCTTGCACTTATTTCATTCTTAACTGTTGCAATCTCAGTATCAGATAAAGATTTTATAAAAGTAACTGGATCGTTAATTTTAGTTTTATTGGTAATAAAATCTGTTGTTTCTGTTTTAAATTTTACAAAACAAAGCACAATTACAGCAATTAAAGCAACTGGGACGATATATTTAGAATTTACATAAGGTATCTTGAATTTTCCTCTTTGTACATCAGGTCTATTTTGTAACACCAAAACACCCGCACAAACCAATACAAAAGCAAATAATGTCCCTATAGAGCATAAATCGGTTACAATAGTTAAGTTCATAAATAACGATGGAACTGCTACTACAAAACCCACCACAATTGTTGCAAATGAAGGTGTTTTATAAACGGGATGTATTTTAGAAAACTTTTTAGGTAATAAACCATCACGGCTCATGCTCATCCAAATACGAGGTTGTCCCATTTGGAAAACCAACAACACACTAGCCATGGCAAATACAGCACTTACCGCAATAATTCCACTCATTAGTTTTAAGTCTAATTGATCAAAAACAAATGCTAGTGGATCTCCAACAGCTAATGTGTCAGATTTTACCATTCCTGTTAATACCAAAGCAATGGCAACGTATAAAATGGTACAGATAATAATTGCCCACATCATTCCTCTAGGTAAATCACGTTGTGGATTTTTACATTCTTCTGCAGTAGTAGAAATAGCATCAAAACCTATATAGGCAAAGAAAACTGCAGAAACGCCTTTTAATATTCCAGAAACACCATTAGGAGCAAAAGGATTCCAATTTTTAGTATCTACATAAAAAACACCAACTGATAACACCAATAAAATAACAGCCAATTTTACCACTACCATTGCATTACTAGCATTTCTTGATTCTTTCATTCCGCGGTAAACCAACCAAGTAATAAAAATGATAATGCCCAATGCAGGTAAATCTGCCACTAGATGGAAGCTGCCAATTTTAGGTGCTGATGTCCAAGCACTATTTGCAATACGTGTTGCATCATCTAAATTGGCCATGCTTTTACCCGCATTTAATAAAGCATCTGCATGCGTATGTCCATTATAAGCGGTTAAATAATCCATTGTTGCCCAAGTTGGGATATTTATGCCATCTATACCTAATGCCGGTATATGAATGGAGGAGAGTAGCCCCGTAAAGTAATCGGACCAAGAAATGGCTACGGTAATATTTCCAATGCCATATTCCATAATTAACGACCAACCAATAATCCATGCGACTAACTCACCAAAAGCTACATAAGAATACGTGTAAGCACTACCAGAAACAGGAACCATTGAGGCAAATTCTGCATAGGCAAAAGCAGCAAAACTACATGCTACCGCTGTAAAAATAAATAAGAAAATAACTGCTGGACCGCCATCTGCACTTGCTTTACCAATGGTACTGAAAATACCAGCACCAATAATAGCAGCAATACCAAAAGCTGTTAAATCTCTTACGCCTAAGGTTTTATGTAGTGAATCTCCGTGATCTCCATACCCTTTTGCAGCATCTTCTAAAATTTTGCTAATGGATTTCTTTCTAAATAGTTTTTCGAACATGTTTGGTTTTTTAATAACCACACTTTTCCTAAAAAGGAATAAAGTGCAATTCTGGTTTAGTTTCTCAAACTTAAAAAATTAAGTTTAAAACTACCGTTCCTAAAATCGTTTTGTTACTTTTTAAATTGATAAAGTCGGTGATGTAATAAATAGCTAGCCGATTGATAATAAGAAATTGCTTCTTTTTCTAAAGCAGGCGAAGATTTTATTGCAGTGGTGGTAAAGTTTGTAGAATCCACATTAAATGCTTCTACTTTTTGCTGTGGCGATAGAATAATTAATTGATTTCCTTTATAATAACCCAAATTTTGATAGGTGCTTATAAATGCTCTCCGCTGATCTGCTGGCGTATTAAAAATATCAAATCCGAAAAATTTAGACGTGTAACTCACATTTAACATACCTAATAAAGTTGGTGGAATATCAATTTGAGAAGTTAAGCCGTTAAATGTACTTGGTTTTATGATCGATGGTGCATATACAATCATCGGGATGCGATAATTTTTAATTGGTAATTCAGTTTTCCCTGCACTCGAAGCACAATGATCAGCTACAATTACGAATATGGTGTTGTTAAACCAAGGTTTATTTCTACAATCGTTAATGAATTTTCCGATTGCATAATCAGTGTATTTTACTGCGCCAGAACGTCCGGTGTGTGAAGGAATGTCTATTCTTCCCTCTGGATACGTATATGGACGATGGTTAGAAGTAGTCATGATTTGACTGAAAAAAGGTTTTTTTAACTTATAATTCGCATCAAAAGTCTTAACAGCTAAAGTGAATAAGTCTTCATCAGCTACGCCCCAAATGTTTTCGTAATGGATATCTTTTTCATTTGTAATAGCAGAGCGGTCAATTACATCATAGCCATTATTGCTAAAAAAATAATTCATGTTATCGAAATAACCATAGCCGCCATATAAATATTGCGTCGTATAGCCTTTGCTTTTTAGCACATTTCCTAGCGAAAATCTGCCTTCATTATTTGGCCTTTTTACTTCAGATTGTCCAGGAGTAGGAGGAAGACTTAACGATAAGGCTTCCAATCCGCGAACAGTTCTTGTGCCAGTGGCGAAAAGATTAGAAAAGAATAAACCCTGGTTAGCTAAACTATCTAAATTAGGTGTAATGTGTTCGGTGTTGCCAAATCTCGAAAGGAAATCGCCACTTAAACTTTCCACGCTAATCATAATTAGATTATAGTTTTTTTGATCTCCAGGATAGGTGATCGTTCTGGTAATTGAAGTTGAAGAATCGCTTTGAAATTGACTGTTATTACTGATGAAATCTTTTTTGACTGTACTGAAAATAGCATTCACAGAATCAGTTTTATAAAATTTATCGTAATCTAATTGGTTGTTGATAAAGGCTGCACCAAAATCATACATTCCATTTCCAGAAAGCTCTGAAGCGTATTGATTTTTACTAAATTGCTTTGCACCATTGCTGCCAAATAAAAATACTAAAACGGGTAAAAGCAAGAATATAAGTGCTATTAAAGTTCTGTATTTAAATGATATTCTGTTGGTTACTTCTGCTTTGATATATTTTTTAGTCAATAATAAAACTAAAATACTCAACACAAAAATCCCAATTAACAACTTTACAATAGGGTACGATTGCCAAATATTGCCAACTACTTCTGTGGTATAAATAAGATAATCTACCGCTATGAAATTATAGCGAGTTGAAAATTCGTCCCAAAAAAACCATTCAGAAACTGCATTGAAAACAAGGATGGTAAATGCTAAAAGACACAAACCGTATAATATGAACCGATGCCATTTTTTAAAGTAGATTTTATTTGGCACCAACCAAAGATACAGTACAAACGGGATGAGAAAAAAGGTACTCATCAACGTGTCATTTAATAAGCCAATTAAAAAGATGCCTACAATTTGAAGCGGATTAGTGTCTAATTGGCTAAACGATTTGATGAAAAGGACAAGTCGTGTTAAAAAAGAAACAGAAATAATAAATAGATATACGATTGCCAATAGTTTAAAACGGGTGGCAAATATTTTCTTAAGCATGAGATAAGCTTCGTTTGGTTATACGAATGTGCAAAATTAGATTTAAATTCTGAAGAAATTCTGAATACATTCATTCAGTAAGTTTCTTTAGTGTTAAATCCTTTTGAGTAAAAACTGCCGTAAACATAGAGTTCATTTACCCATAGCTTCTTCGGAGTTCCTTCGGAGCTTGTTCGGAGTTCATTCGGAGTTTGTTCGGATAAACCCGACCAAAGTCCGAATAAGCTCCGAATGATATGTGAACTAAATAAGTACTAGTACAATTTTTTTATTAAAAATAGGGTTCAATAATTAACTATTAGTTAAATCAAGCTCCATAAAAAAAGCCAAGCAAATAGCTTGGCTCTCAAAAATAGGATTGGATGACTATCCCAATTTATTTAATTCTTCTTTTACAAATGTGGCTAGTTCTTTTACGTATTCAGCGCTGAAATCGAATTTAATTCCTGCGGTTTCGTAAATTTCATTCATTGGTTTAGTGTAACCCAAACTTAAAGCTGCTAAATATTGCTTTAATGCTTTCTCTGGATTTTCCTTGTAATTTTTCCAAACAGCAATGGCGCCTAATTGAGCAATGGCATATTCGATATAATAAAAAGGGACTTCGAATAAATGCAATTGTTTTTGCCATAGATTGCCAAATTGTTGTTCAAAACCATTCCAATCTGCAAAGCCAGCACCAAAACGAGTATAGATTTGTTTAAAGGCAGCTTCTCTATCGGCTGCATTATGATCGGGATTTGTATAAATCCAATGTTGAAATTGATCAATTACGGCAACCCAAGGCAAGGTTTTTAACACATCAGCCAATTGCTCTTTTTTAGCACGATTTAATTCTTCTTCGTTATCGAAATAAACATCCCAATTATCCATAGAAATTAATTCCATGCTCATTGATGCTAATTCAGCAACTTCTGATGGGCAATGTTTAAAATCATTTAATTCTAAATTGGCTGTTAAAAAAGTATGTATCGCATGCCCACCTTCATGAACCATTGTGGTTAAATCGCGTAAAGAATTTGCCGAATTCATAAAAATAAATGGGGCACCTGTTTCTGCTAACGGATAATTGTAACCGCCTGGAGCTTTACCCATTCTGCTTTCCACATCAAAAAGCCCATTTGCTTTCATAATGGTCAATTTTTCTCCTAACGATGGGTTTATTGCTGTAAAACAAGAAATGCTTTTATCAATTAATTCTTGTCCATTATTAAATGGTTTTAACATTGGTTTTCCGGTAGTACTTACTTCCATATCCCAAGGTTTTAAGGTATCTAAACCTAAAGCTGCTTGTCTTTTTTCTGCTTGCTCTTTTAAAACTGGAACAACTTCCTTTTCAATCGCCTCTGCAAAATCGTAACAATCTTTTGGCGTATAATCGAAACGACCTAAAGCTTGAAACATATAATCGCGATAGTTTTCAAAACCTGCGTTTAAAGCCACTTTATGGCGCATATCAACTAGTTCATCAAACAATATGTTCAATTCGTCCTTAGCTGCTAAACGACGTTGTTGAATGGTTTCCCAAGCATTTTGTCTAACGCTTCTATCCGTGTCCTTTAAAAAGTTCGCTGCTTGTTCTAATGTATATTCCTGGTCGTTTATCGTAACGCTCATGGCGCCAGTAATACCTTGGTATTTTTGTTGAGTTACTTGTAACTGTGTAAAAAGCTCAATGTTTTCTTCGCGGTATAATTCTAACGCTTTTTTAACTGCACGGATATAGACAAAATATTTCTCTTGATCTAATTGGTCTATAAATGGACTTTCGCTAAATTTCTTATTCAAGTCATTAGCTATTGGCGAAATTTTAGGTTCAATTTCTGTCGCGAAATACTGAAAATCTTTCACTAAATTTTCGTTAGCCGTATCGCAACTCATTTTAATGTAACGCCAAGCAAAATCTTCTTCAAGCGCAGCTTCTAATTCGCTTTTATCTTTTAACCATTTTTCCAATTCTTCCACACTGTGGATTTCTCTCTTTACTAGTTCATCTAAAATTGGAGATAGGCTTTCCCATTCCATTTTTAAATCTTGCGGAATGTATACTCTGGTTTTCTTAGGTATAATTAAGTTATTCATAGTCTTATTGAAAAATTGTAATGTTGATCCCGATAGCTATCGGGAGTTGTAAAGTTCGGTTCTATTATCTTGTAATCCTAAAATCCCTTAAATCCTGACCTTAAAAAAGCATCAATTAAAAAGCAAAGTGCAAAAATGACAGATGCAAATCCATTTGTAGTTGCAAAAGCACGATCAACTTTACTAATATCTGTTGGTTTAACTAGCAAATGCTGATAGGTTAACATGGCACAGAAAAATACAATTCCGATGTAGTAAACCCAGCTAAATTCAGCAAAAAACAAAGGTAATATCACGCATAATGCAGAAAAAACATGTAATACAACCGATAAACGCAACGCATTTTTTATGCCAAGTGCAGCGGGAATAGAGTGTAAATTTTCTTCTCGATCAAAACTTTCATCTTGCAATGCATAAATAATATCGAACCCGCTCACCCAAAATAAAACAGCGAAGGAATAAAATAATGGAACGATATTAAATGCTCCTGTAACTGCAATGTAGGCTCCAATTGGTGCTAAAGCAAGTCCTAGTCCTAAAACTAAATGGCATAATGCTGTAAAACGTTTAGTGTAGCTATAAAAAAGAACTACAAATAAAGCCACAGGCGATAAATACAAACACAGTGGATTGATAAAAGCTGTTGCGATGACAAACAAAATACAGTTAACGATGACGAAAGTAAGTGCTTCGCTTGCAGAAACTTTACCAGCTGGAATATCTCGCATGACAGTACGTGGATTTTTCGCATCAATATTGCGATCTAAATAGCGATTAAATGCCATTGCCGCATTGCGGGCAAACACCATACATAGAATTACTAAGGCTAATAAATACCAATTGAATGGATTTTCTGTAGTGGTAACGCCTAAAAAGAAACCAATTAAGGCAAAAGGCATTGCAAATATGGAGTGTGCAAATAATACGAGTGAAAAATATTTTTTCATTTTCTAACATTTATAGTCATTGCGAGGTACGAAGCAATCTTACAACTAAGGTTTATATCGCATTAAGATTGCTTTCGTGCCTCGCAATGACGGAGCAATTTTTACTGCCAGTATAAAACTGATTCGACTTTAACAAAGTTAATAACAGAATGCAAAAAACTTTGTCAAAGTTTGGCAACCAATTATTATTCGTTCTTGTTGCCGCTATAAAACTGCGGGTCGATAATTGGTTTTACAAAGTCTTCATTTACTTCGCCAATAAACCCTAAAACTTTATCTCTGCCTTGTCCTTTTTCTGCAGAAGTAATAAAAAATGGAGGAACTTCTTCAAACCAACCCAACAACGCTTTATTAAATTTCGCTACGTTTTGGTCAGTCTTTGGTCCTGATTGTTTATCTGCTTTTGTATAAACTAGTGCAAAAGGAATTTGGCATTCGCCAAGCCAAGAACAAAATTCTAAATCGATCTTTTGAGGTTCTAAACGACTATCTATCAATACAAAAACGCATTGTAAACTTTCTCTTTTGGTTAAATAGTTTCTAATGAATTTCTCCCATTTCTCTCTACTACTTTTACTTACTTTAGCATAACCATACCCAGGCAAATCTACAATGTACCATTTTTCGTTAATTAGAAAGTGGTTAATTAATTGCGTTTTTCCAGGTCTTTGAGATGTTTTTGCTAAACCCTGTACATTCACCAACATATTAATAAGTGATGATTTACCAACGTTGGAGCGCCCAATAAAAGCATATTCGGGCAGTTCTGGTAGAGGTAAAGCAGAAACTTTGGTGTTACTAACAACAAAAGTGGCAGATTTTATAATCATAGCGCAAAGATAAGGTTTATTGGTTAACTGTTTAAATCGTTTAGTTGGTTAACTATACAATTAACCGATAACCAACTCAAACAATTAACCATTTTAGCTATCTTTGACCCAATATTATGAATCAAGAAGTAACTCCATACTCAGGTACAGCAACTAAAAAAGAGCAAGTAGCTACAATGTTCAATAACATTTCTGGCACTTATGATTTTCTAAATCACTTTTTATCATTAGGTATAGATATCATTTGGCGTCGTAAGGCAATAAGAGAATTGTCAGCTATACAACCCAGAATGATTTTAGATGTAGCAACTGGTACGGGAGATTTTGCTTTCGAATCGATTAGTATTTTGCATCCTGATAAGATAATTGGGGTAGATATTTCTGAAGGAATGTTGGAAGTAGCTAAAAAGAAGATCAAAGAACGTAACCTAGGTCACATTTTCTCTGTACAATTAGGAGATTCGGAAGGTTTGCATTTTGAGGATAATACATTCGACGCGATTACGGTAGCATTTGGCGTACGGAATTACGAAAACCTAGAAAAGGGTTTAGCTGATATGCTTCGAGTTTTAAAACCAGAAGGAAAAATTGTAATTCTAGAATTCTCAAAACCTAAAGTTTTTCCAGTAAAGCAAGGCTATAATTTCTATTTTAAATACGTTACGCCGTTCTTTGGTAAGTTGTTTTCTAAGGATGATAGAGCGTACACTTATTTACCAGAATCGGTTGCTGCTTTTCCAGATGGGCAATCATTTACGACCTTAATGGAAAAAGTTGGTTATAAAAATACCAAACATCGCCCTTTAACGTTTGGTATAAGTGCTATTTATACCGGTATTAAATGAGAAAAAAACTAACGCTCCTACTACTAGTCTTTCTAACAGTAAGCAACTTTGCGAAGGCTCAAAATTGGGGCGGAGGAATTGATGATGAGAACTTTAACTTCGGATTTAGTTTTCAATATATCTCATCAGAATACAAAATTCTTAAAAAAGTAGATTGGAGAAATCCCTATTTCGATACTGGCTTAGGTAATTACGTTACAGATTCGTTATCAGCTATTTCTTCTCCAACATCTGTTGGATTTGGAATTGGGTTTGTTGTAAATACAAGAGTGAACAATAATGTAGATGTTCGTTTTACACCAACATTGGTTTTTAACGACAGATTGATTAATTACTATTATGTTGAGCCTGGCATCTACAATCCAGGAAATCCATTAATTCAAAAAAAGTTTCAAGCCACAATGATTGATCTTCCGCTAGGTTTAAAAGTTAAATCTGATCGGATGATGAATTTTAGAGCGTATATGTTGGGCGGATTAAAATATTCAATTGATTTAGCATCGGGCAAAAAAAATAACGATGCTTCGGCTGCGCCAATAGACAAATTGATCAAGAACAATAAAAACTTTTTGTCGTACGAAGCAGGCATCGGTTTAGATATTTACTTCGAATGGTTTAAAATGTCGCCAGAGTTAAAAATGTCGTACTCATTTAAAGATATTTTAAAACACGATAACACTCCTTATGCTAATCCAATAGATAAAGCTAAACTCAGACATTTTACTTTCAGTTTATTTTTCGAGTAAGTTCCCCAGTCAAAAATTTATACATTTGTTAACATCAAATAAATTAACAAATGGCTAAAATTGCATTAATTACTGGTGCTAGCTCAGGTATTGGCGAGGCTTGCGCACACCTTTTCGCTCAACAAGGTTATCACCTTATCCTATTAGGAAGAAGAGAAAATTTGCTAGAAAAGATAGCACATCATTTGGCGGATAAGTACGCAATAGAAGTGAAAAAAATTCAGGCTGATGTGAGAGATAAAGAAAACATCAATTATGTGTTAGAAACACTTCCTGCTGCTTGGAAAAATATTGATGTATTGATAAATAACGCAGGTTTAAGTCAAGGTTTAGATCCTATTGATAAAGGCAATACCGATGATTGGGATACCATGATAGATACAAACATTAAAGGTTTATTGTATGTTTCCAAAGTAGTAAGTAGTTGGATGGTAGAGCAAAAAAAAGGTCATATCATTAATATAGGATCCATTGCCGGTAAAGAAGTATATGCGAATGGCAATGTGTATTGTGCTACAAAACATGCTGTAGAAGCTCTAAATCAAGGGATGCGTATTGATCTTTTACCTCATGGGATAAAAGTGACGGCAATTCATCCAGGTATGGTAGAAACTGAATTTTCTATTGTGCGTTTTAAAGGCGATGAAAGTAGAGCAAAAAAAGTATACGATGGTTTTGAACCGTTAATTGCACAAGATATAGCAGAAGCCATTTGGTTTGCGGTAAGTCGCCCACCACATGTAAACATTAACGATATGTTAATTATGCCAACTGCACAAGCAACGGCAACAACTGTAAAGAGAGATTAAATTTAGTTATGGGTTGCATGTTGCGAGTTACATGTTTGGATTCATAACTATAATTAAAATAAATTAATAAGGATGTAAGTTAGGCATCAAAGCCCACAACTCGCAACCTATAACATACAACACAATTATGATATCAACAACAATAGATCAAGAAATAAAACAAGCCATGTTGGCTAAAGATCAAGCAAAGCTTAGAGGCTTAAGAGCTATTAAAGCAGCTTTATTATTGGCAAAAACAGAAAAAGGTCATGCAGAAGAAATTTCTGAGGATGCAGAGATGAAAATCTTACAAAAATTGGTAAAGCAACGTAAAGAGTCTGCCACTATTTATAAAGAACAAGGTCGTGAAGATTTATATACAGTTGAACAAGAAGAAATTGATGTAATCAGTCAGTTTTTGCCACAACAATTAGCACAGGCTGATATTGAAAAAGTAATTGCAAGAATTATCTCAGAATCAGGCGCTACATCAATTAAAGAAATGGGTAAAGTAATGGGTTTAGCGAATAAAGAATTAGCTGGCAAGGCGGATGGAAAATTAATTGGAGAACTAGTGAAAACACAATTAGGATAATCATTTTCCTAGTTGAGTTTGATCTTTTTTCTTAAAAATATCAGATTAATTGCCATAATTTAATTTTACTCTATTAACTTAGTAGCACATACCAAACATCATAACACTATATATGAAATACGAAGTAATTGAAGAAGACGGGTTTAAGTACATTCAAGAAGGCGAAGGAGAAACCTTGGTATTACTTCATGGGCTAATGGGCGAGTTGAGTAATTGGGAGCCGGCTATAGATCATTTTAAAAAGAGCTATCGTGTTTTGGTGCCAATTTTACCAATTTATGATTTGCCTTTACTTACCCTTGGTGTAAAAAGTCTTTCTAAATATGTACACCGCTTTTTGAAATTTAAAAAGTTAAGTCAAGTGGTATTGATTGGAAATTCATTAGGCGGACACGTAGGTTTGGTTTTTACAGCTGCTCATCAAGAATTTGTGAAGGCTTTGGTATTAACTGGAAGTTCTGGCTTGTATGAAAATGCATTTGGAGGTTCATTTCCACGTAGAGGAAGTCGTGATTATGTAAAAGAAAAAGTAGAATATACGTTTTATGATCCTGCAACTGCTACAGATGAATTAGTAGATGAAGTGTTTAAATCTGTAAATGATCGTTCTAGAGTAATTCGTATTTTAGCATTGGCCAAATCGGCTATACGCCACAATATGAGTAAGGAATTATCAAAAATAACCATTCCAGTATCTCTAATTTGGGGTAAACAAGATAAAATAACTCCACCAGATGTGGCAGTTGAATTTCATGAACTTTTACCTAATTCAGAATTAAACTGGATTGATAAATGTGGTCATGCACCAATGATGGAAAGACCAACAGAATTTAATGCGTATTTAGATACATTTTTGAATAGGATTTTATTAAAATAATGTTTGCAGCAGAACTCATATCAAACGTAATACCTCCACTAAAAACTTCCGATAGTGTTCGGAAAGCTTTAGAAAGGATGAGTGAGTTTAAATTGTACCATTTACCTATTGTAAATGAAGCACAATTTTTAGGACTAGTTTCTGAAGATGAGCTGATAGAAGTTAGAGACCAGGATACCCCAATTGGTAGTTTGTCTCTAACCATCATGAATCCATTTGTTTTTGAAGATTCGCATATTTATGATGTAATACGATTGTTTAATCAATTGCAATTGTCATTAGTGCCAGTGTTGGATCAGCAAAAAAATTATTTAGGAGTGGTTTCTATCAATAATTTGCTAGAATATACAGCTGATACCTATGCTGTAAAAGAACCGGGTGGAATTATTGTTTTATCTATCAGCAATAGAAATAATTCATTGGCTCACATGGCACAAATTGTAGAGGCAGATAATGCACAGATTTTATCATCGTATGTAAGCTCTTTCCCTGATTCTACACGACTAGAAATTACCTTAAAAATAAACAAAACAGAACTTTCGGGTATCATTTCATCTTTTGAAAGATATAATTATGAAGTTAAAGCTGTTTTTAACAATACGCAAAACGACGATGGTTCAGCAGATAGATTCAATTCTTTTATGAACTATTTAAACGTATAAAGCTTAATGAAAATAGCAATTTACGGTAGAGATTTTAACGATAGCGTTTTACCTTTTGTACAAGAAGTATTTGATGCTTTAGCTAACTATGAAGTTGAGATTTCAGTTTACTTAAAGTTTAACAATTTTATACGGAACAAAGTTAATCTTCCCTCAAATATCCATACTTTTTCTAACCACAAAGAATTATTAAATGAAGCAGATGTGCTATTAAGCTTAGGTGGCGATGGTACATTATTAGATACATTGGCTTTAGTTCGCGATTCCCAAATTCCAGTAATTGGGATAAATTTTGGACGCTTAGGTTTTTTAGCTAGTATCAATAAAAACGAAATTAAAAATGCGATTGAAGCATTGGTTAAAGGGGAATATTCGCTAGATAAAAGGAGTATTTTAAATTTAGAATCTCAAAACAATTTATTTGGCGACGAGAACTTTGCTTTAAATGACATGACCATCCACAGAAGAGATAATTCTGCAATGATGATTATTCATGCATTTATGAATGGCGAATTTATCAACTCTTACTGGGCAGACGGCTTAATTATAGCCACGCCAACTGGTTCTACCGCTTATTCTTTAAGCTGCGGTGGCCCAATTATATTACCAAATGCACAAAATTTTGTAATCACACCGGTTGCTCCACATAACTTAAATGTAAGACCAGTTATAATTCCTGATGATGTTCAATTAACCTTCGAAATTGAAGCTAGAAGCACAAAATTCTTGCTTTCATGCGATTCGAGAACAGAAACTGTCGATAGATCTGTTAAAATTACCATCAATAAAGCCAAATTTAACATCAATCTTATCCGCCTTAACAATGAAAGTTACCTTACTACGTTAAGGAATAAATTACTTTGGGGTATTGATACCCGTAATTATTAAAATGCGGTATATAAAGGCAGTCTTAATTTTCGTAATCTCATTAGCTTTAAGCACTTCAGTTCTCGCTCAGCGAGCAGAAATTGGCATAAACGCTGGTGGCGCAGGCTATTTAGGAGATCTCAATCAGAATAACCCAGTTAAAATTAGCGGTATTTCTGCAGGAGCTTTCGCTAGGATAAATTTCAACCCTTATTTAGGACTTGGTCTACATTATACCTACGGTGAAATAAAAGGTGATGATTTGAAATCTTCAAATGATCAGTTTAAAGAGCGTGCTTTAAATTTTAATACTTCCATTCATGAAGTAAGCTTATTAGCAAACCTTAATTTTTTTGATATTTATTCTGCGAGTTCCAAACGTAAGTTCACCCCATATATTTTTGCTGGTGTTGGCGGCTTCTATTTTAATCCAAAAGCAACTTATGATAATGTAAAGTATACTTTATCGGACTATACAACTAATGCAAAGAAGGATGGAACTCCTGTGACCTACAAGCAATATGCTATTTCAGTTCCGTATGGAGTAGGTGTTAAATATAAATTGACAGATTATTTAACGCTATTTTCAGAAATAGGCTATAGAACAACGTTTACAGACTTTATTGACGATGTTGGAGATTATTATTACTTAAATACTATGCCTGGCTCAACTGGAGCTTCAAGATATTTTCCGCCATATAATGCTTCAACAACTGCAAGTATTGGTGTTCCAGGTACTCAACGAGGAGATTTAAGAAAAAGAGATACCTACATGTTTGTAAGTATTGGGATATCTTATACCTTTGTGAGCCAAAAATGCTTTACTTTTTAGGGCGCCTATAAAACATTAATGGGATTTAAAGAACAAATAGATATTAAACGCTTGCCTGAGCACATTGCCATCATTATGGATGGGAATGGGAGATGGGCAAAAAATCAAGGTAAGTTTCGCGTTTTTGGCCACGAAAGTGGTGTATTATCTGTAAAAGATATTGTTGAAGGTTGCGTAGATATTGGCGTAAAATACTTAACTGTATATGCTTTTTCTACAGAAAACTGGAATCGCCCAGTAGATGAAGTAAATGCTTTAATGGAATTGTTAATTTCTACCATTAATGAGCAAGCGGAAACTTTAAATAAGAATAATGTAAGGTTAAATGCCATTGGCGATTTAAAATCATTACCGCAGAAATGTATTGATGATTTAGCCAACGTAATGGAAATAACCAGCAAAAACACCAAATGTACCTTAACATTAGCCCTGAGTTATAGTGCAAAATGGGAAATAATTGAAGCTGCTAAAAAATTAGCACAACAAGTTCAAGAGCAAAAAATAACTTTAGACGATATTAGTGAAGATGCCTTTGCCGCTCAGTTAACCACTGCTCAAATACCAGATCCAGAGTTAATGATCCGTACCAGCGGAGAGCATAGAGTAAGCAATTTTTTATTATGGCAACTTGCTTACACCGAATTATATTTTACCGAAACCTTATGGCCAGACTTTAGAAGGGAACATCTTTTTGAAGCCATTGTAGATTACCAAAAACGCGAACGTCGCTTCGGGAAAATTAGTGAACAATTGAACTAATTTTACTTTTAACACTTTTTAACATGTGTTTAAATTAACTTAGCAACGTTTTTTAGATTGTAAATGAAAAGAATATACCAACTCATATTTTTGTTATTGATTGGCTTGCCATCACTAGCTCAGATCCGTACACAACCTGCACCTGCAGCACCTTCCTTAAAAGTTCAAGGCTTAAATATCGATTATTTTAGTCCGAAAGAATATGTAATTGGTGGCACAACTTTAACAGGAACTCAATACCTTGATAAAGAAGTAATCATTACACTTTCTAAATTAACCAAAGGAGAACACGTTATTTTGCCAGGAGAAGCAACTTCAAATGCAATTAAAAACTTATGGGCTCAAGGTTTATTTGATGATGTACAATTATTTGTAACCAAAATAAATGCAGATACAGTTTACTTTGATATCGAAGTGGTAGAACGTCCACGCTTAAGTTCATTTGAATTTATCGGGATTAGCAAATCACAGAAAACTGATATTGGTGAAAAATTGGCAGATAAGGCTGGTAAAACCATTATTAACGATAACTTATACAATACTACAAGGTCTATCATTAATAAATACCTGCTAGATAAAGGGTATTTTTATACCACAATTGATTTTAAATCTAAACCAGATCCTAATCAAGAGAATAGCGTTATTCTTCAAGTATTAATTAATAAAGGTAAAAGAGTAAAAGTTCACGAGATTAAATTTACTGGCAATAAAGATTTTAAATCTGCGAAGCTGAGGAAATACCTTAAAAAGACAAAGCAACAAGCTTTTTATAAAGTTTTTGGTAGTGGTAAATTCAACAAAGAAAAATACGAAGAGGATAAGCTAAAATTGGTTGCTAAAATGCAAGAAAAGGGTTACAGAGATGCAGCCATTTTAAAAGATAGTATTTATAAGTACAACGATAAATCAATTGGGATTAAGCTAGATTTATACGAAGGCCCTAAATATTATTTTGGTAATATTAGTTGGGTGGGTAATGCAAAATATACAACTGTATACCTAGAGAAAGTTTTAGGCATTGAAAAGGGAGAATTATTTAGCGAAGAAAAATTAGAGAAGAAATTGCGTGGTAGTGCCAATGGTGATGATGTTTCTAGTGTTTACTTAAACGATGGATATTTAACCTTTAACATTGATCCAGTACAAACTAAAATACACAACGATACTGTAGATGTAGAGATGCGCATTTATGAAGGTCCACAATATACCAATAACAAGATTACCATTGAAGGAAATACCATTACTAACGATAGAGTTGTTTTGCGTGAAATCCGGACTAAACCAGGAGAAAAATTCTCTAAAGAATTATTGGTAAGAACTGTACGTGAAATTGGTGCATTAGGTAACTTTGATGAATCTAAAACTAATCCAGTTCCAAAACCTAACCCTGCAGATGGTACGGTAGATATCGTATACCATGTAGAAGAAAAACCTTCAGATCAAATTGAATTATCAGGTGGTTTTGGTGGAGGCCGTGTAATTGGTACATTAGGTTTAACCTTCAATAACTTCTCTTTAAGAAACTTGTTTAATGGTGAAGCGTACAAACCACTACCAAAAGGTGATGGTCAAAAATTAAGCTTACGTGGACAAACAAATGGTAAATATTACCAATCGTATAGTTTCTCATTCTCTGAGCCTTGGTTTGGTGGTAAAAAACCAATCAGTTTTGGATTAAGTGCATTTACATCATTACAATCTAATGGTTTAGCTGCGGCAGATGCTAACTACCAAAAAATTCGTTTAAATGGGATGTCTATAAGTTTAGGTAGAAAATTAAAATGGCCAGATAACTGGTTCTCTTTAGTTCACAGTGTGAATTTAAATCAATACATTTTAAATAACTACCCAGGTTACTTATTTAGCACTGGTACTTCGTACAACTTGAATTTAACACAAGAAATTGCAAGAGATTCAAGAAACGGAAGTCAGATTTTCCCTACTGGAGGTTCTTATATTAAATTTACAATACAAGCTACACCACCTTATTCATTATTAAATAATGTGAACTATAAAATAGCTTCAGATAAATTACGTTACAAGTTTACTGAATACCACAAATGGAAATTTGAAGCGCAGTGGTTTGAAACATTAATTGGTAAATTGGTATTTAAAGGGCAAGCACAATTTGGTTTCTTAGGGACCTATAATAGTGCGGTTGGCGAGTCGGCATTTGAACGTTTTAAATTGGGTGGAGATGGTATGCAAGGATTTGATTTCTTACAAGGTTCTGAGTTAATCGCTATGCGTGGTTATTCAAACAACTCGGTTATCCCGGTAGGTTCAAACCCAACTATTGCACAAAGCTCTGGAAGTCCAATATTTAATAAATATGTAATGGAATTAAGATATCCAGTAATATCATCTCAACAAGCAACAGCGTTTATGACGGTATTTGCTGAAGGTGGTAACACGTGGAATAAGTTTAGCGACTTTAATCCGTTTAATGTGAGACGTTCGGTTGGTGTTGGTGCAAAAATATTCTTACCTATATTTGGTTTATTAGGTATTGATTATGGTTACGGTTTTGACAAAATACCTGGTATTCCAGATGCAAATAAAGGTCAATTCCACTTTAGCATAGCACAACAACTCGGAGGATTTAATTAATTTGCATCTATCAACTATGAAAAAATATATATTAGCTAGCTTTTTACTTCTAATTGGATTAGGGGCATCAGCACAAAAGTTTGCTTATGTGGATACGGAATACATCCTTAAGCATTTACCAGAATACAAATCTGCATTAAGTCAATTAGACGGATTATCTCAACAGTATCAAAAACAAGTTGATGATAGTTTTAGTGAAATTGATAAAATGTACAAAGCGTATCAGGCAGATCAAGTATTATTAACGGATGATATGCGTAAGCGCAGAGAAAATGACATTATTGAAAAAGAAAAGAAAGCCAAAGAATTGCAACGTCAAAAATTTGGACCGGAAGGAGAACTTTTTCAAACACGTACAAAACTGTTAAAGCCGATTCAGGATAAAGTATCAACTGTGATTGGAGAAACAGCTAAGAACAAATTTATTGACTTTGTATTTGATAAAAGCAGTGAATCTACAATGATGATTTACGCAAGTAGCAATTATGATATTAGTAATGACGTTATTACTAGGTTAGGTTACAAACCTGGTACACTTGTAAAATAGAAACAAAACACATAAATTATAAAACAATTATTAAGTAAAATAGAAAAATGAGAAAGTTAATTAACGTATTTTTTGTTGCAGCTGGATTATTGCTTACTGCGAACGTTGCGAATGCTCAACAAAAATTTGGTCACCTTAATTCTGATGATATTTATGCGAATATGCCAGAAGCTAAAAACGCACAAACTACATTAGAAACATTGGCGAAAACAAAACAAGCTGAAATTGATAAAATGATAGCTGAATACCAAACTAAAGCTGCTGCTGCTGAAGCAAAACAAAAAACTTTAAGTGAGGCAAATAAAGAAGTGGTTATCAAAGAACTTCAAGCTGCACAAGCAGATTTGCAAGATCTTGAAAAAAGAATTGGTGATGCTCGTACTAAAGCTAATACCGATGTAACTGCTAAACAAGGAGAATTATTTCCTCCAATTAACCAAAAATTAGCTGGTGCTATGAGTGCTGTTGCTAAAGAAAAAGGCTTAGCTTATGTTTTTGATACATCAGTAGCTCAAGGTTTTAATAACTTAGTTTATTTTGATGGTGGCGAAGATATTACTGCTGCGGTTAAAGCTAAATTAGGTATTTCTAATACTCCAGCTGCAACAAAACCAGCTGCAACACCGGGTAAAAAGAACTAATTAGATATAATTTAATATCTTTAGCGGAACTGAGTTCAATACTTAGTTCCGCTTTTTTTTGCAATGAATAATAAGGTTTCTTCAATTGGGGTTTTTGATTCGGGTTTTGGCGGGTTAACCGTATTTAAATCTATTGCCGAAAAACTCCCAAACTACAATTATATTTATCTGGGTGATAATGCCCGTTCTCCTTATGGTGATCACTCTTTTGAAACTGTTTATCAATATACCTTAGAATGTGTTGAATGGCTTTTTGCACAAGGCTGTCCGTTAGTTATTTTGGCTTGTAATACTGCTTCTGCAAAAGCGTTGAGAAGTATTCAGCAGCTAGATTTACCTAAAAAATACCCAAATAATAGAGTATTAGGCGTAATTAGACCAACGGCCGAAGTCATAGGGAACTTCACCAAAACTGAAAATATTGGTGTTATGGGCACTCGAGGGACCATTAATTCGAATTCTTATCCAATAGAAATTAGTCATTTCTTTCCAACGCTAAAAGTGCATCAGCAAAGTTGTCCAATGTGGGTTCCTATTATAGAGAATGGCGAACATTTAGGAGAAGGGGCGGATTTCTTTGTGAAAGAATACGTTCAACAACTGTTGGAAAAATCATCTGATATAGATTGTATTTTACTAGCATGTACACATTATCCCTTATTAATTCCAAAAATCCAGCAGCAACTCCCAAAACATATTAAAGTACTCTTACAAGGTGAAATTGTAGCAAATAGCTTAGCAGATTATCTTCAAAGACATACTGAAATAGAAAATAAATTAGCAAAACAGGCTAAGAAAACATTTTACACATCTGGAGACGTCAACACATTTAATGCCCATGCTTCCGTATTTTTAGGAGAAGAAATAGAAGCTCAAAAGATGAATAACACACATTTTCCATAGCGCAAAAATTAACATTCAGATGATCAGAATGTTAAGAATCAATATATTTCTTGCTAGGTTTTAAAATTTTAAAAGGGTAAATTTGCAGCTCAATCACAATCAATGAGCGATCAGATCAAACACGAATGCGGGATAGCCTTTATCCGCTTGTTAAAACCTCTCTCATACTACCAAGAAAAATACGGTACAGCACTTTACGGCCTCAATAAATTGTATTTGTTGATGGAAAAACAGCACAATCGTGGACAGGATGGAGCAGGTATTGCAACTATTAAATTAGACATGAAACCTGGTAGTCGCTATATTAGCCGTTACCGTTCTATGGCTCAGAATGCAGTTGCTGATATTTTTGGATATGTACAAAATAAATTTGTAGATATTCAGAATGAAACACCGGAATTGATGAGAGATACCGAGTACCTTAAACAAAACGTAAGCTTTATTGGCGAAGTTTTATTGGGTCACTTGCGTTATGGTACACACGGTAAAAACAGTATTGAAAATTGCCATCCTTTCTTACGTCAAAATAATTGGATGACCAGAAACTTAGTGATTGCTGGTAATTTTAACATGACAAATGTTGATGAACTTTTAGAACAATTATACGAGTTAGGTCAGCATCCAAAAGAAAAAGCAGATACAGTTACAGTTCTTGAAAAAATTGGTCATTTTCTAGATGATGAAAATCAAGAATTATTTGACGAATACAAAAAAGAAGGATTGTCGAATGTAGAGATTACGCATAAGATATCAGAAAATTTAAATATGGCCAACATCCTTCGTCGCTCTGCGAAAGATTGGGACGGTGGGTATACGATCTCTGGTATTGTTGGTAATGGCGATGCATTTGTTTTAAGAGATCCTTCAGGCATCCGCCCTGCGTTTTATTATGCAGATGATGAAATTGTTGTAGCAGCTTCAGAAAGACCTGCCATACAAACAGCGTTTAATGTTCAAATTAAACAGGTAAAAGAAATTGAACCTGGACATGCATTAATCGTTAAAAAAGACGGTACGGTTACACAAGAAATGTATCGTGAACCTGTAGAAAAAAGAGCATGTTCATTTGAGCGGATCTATTTCTCAAGAGGAAGCGATGCGGATATTTATAAAGAACGCAAAAAACTAGGTGATTTATTAATTCCTCAAGTTCTATCTTCAGTAAAGAATGATTTAAAAAATACGGTGTTCTCTTTCATTCCTAATACTGCCGAAGTTTCGTTTTACGGAATGGTGGAAGGTTTGCATAATCATGTGAGAGAAATACAGAAAGATGCACTGTTAAATCGTAAGGAAAAGCTGAACGATACAGAGCTAGACGAATTGTTGTCAATGTCGCCAAGAGTAGAGAAATTAGCGATTAAAGATGTAAAACTCCGCACTTTTATCACGCAAGATGCAGATAGGGGTGAAATGGTAGCTCACGTTTACGATACTACTTATGGGGTCATAAAAAATCATACCGATACTTTAGTAGCTGTGGATGACTCTATTGTTAGAGGGACAACTTTAAAGCAAAGTATCATTAAAATTATAGATCGATTACATCCTAAAAAAATTGTTATCGTTTCTTCTGCACCGCAAATTCGCTATCCAGATTGCTACGGAATTGATATGTCTAAGATGGGACAATTTGTTGCTTTTGATGCAGCAATTCAGTTGCTTAAACAACGAGGAATGGAGCATATCATAGAAGAAGTTTACAAGAAATGTAAAGCTTCGCTATTGCTACCTAAAGAAGAAATCGTAAATCATGTAAAAGAGATTTATAGGCCATTCCAACAACAAGAAATTTCTGATCAGATTGCTAAAATTATTACTCCAGAGGGAACAGTTGCAGAGGTAGAAGTAATTTATCAAACGTTAGATAACTTACATATTGCTTGCCCTGACCATACTGGCGATTGGTATTTCTCAGGAAATTACCCAACACCAGGTGGTAATAAAGTAGTAAATAAAGCATTTGTAAACTGGAAAGAAGGAAACAACCAGCGAGCGTATTAAAACTTTTAAAGTATCCTATCTGTTATCAATTAAAATAGTTGATGATGAAAAGGATGGTTATATGTATGTTGGTTTTGTTGAACTTTTCTTGTTCAGATTCCAATCAGAAAAAAGTTGACGATGCTATCGCTAAAACAAGTGATAGCCTTGTCTCTAAGTTGGATAAGGTAAATGATAGCTTAAAGGGAGTAAAAGAGAATATTGAAAAAAATATCCCAAAGGTTAAAATAGAAAAATACCAAGAAATTCCGATTAGTTTACAATGGATAAGTTTTGATAAAACTGGATCTGCCAAATTAGTAAAAGCAGAAAACAACTGGTACACCCTCAAAGGCGAACAAACCAACGCCAACAACGAATATCTAAAAATTGATGGGAAAATCAGTAGAATTGATAAAGACCGCCTGAAATTCATTGGTACTATAATCACTTATATCAAATACAATAACGGTGGTAAACCATGTGAAAAAACTGGCGAACAAGTTTTCCTGAAAAAGGATAATCGCAGTTATTATAGGTTACAAAATATGGGAAATTGCGAAGGGGGAAGAGTGCTTGATTATGTAGATGTATACACTATCGAAAAATACCTATAAACCCTTAGTAATATTGATGATAAGTTTTATAGATCAGCCATATGGCAAAGGCAATGATAATAATGCCAGCAATCTTATTTAGTTTCTTTAAAGAATCCTCTTTAATTCTGTAGCGTAATTTACTAGAATAATAACTTTTTAAGCCATCTATGGTTAGTTGTGTTGACATTGCAATAAAAAAGCAGAACAATTTCTCATCAAGTGAATTTAGTTTGGCGGAGATAATTCCACTCACAATAATCCAAAACATCAGAGTAGAAGGGGTTAAAATGCACATCAGAAATCCTTTGAGCAGATAACCTCGTTTGCTCACCTTTATTAGGGTATTGTTTTCGTAGTTAATAGAGACTTTTGAGTATAAGTAATAGATACCAACTGCAAATAGAAACAAGCCGCCTATAATACCCACGTATTTGTCGAAACTTTCCTGATATACTAAGAACTGGCTTCCATACAACACCAGTCCAATCAAAATAATATCGCTAATGATTACACCAATCGCTAACGAAAATCCGGCTTTAAATCCTTTTTCAATACTGGTCTTAATCATCGCAAAAAAAACAGGACCAGTTAAGAATGAGGAAATTAGCCCAGCTCCCATGCCCAATAAAATCGCTTCAAACATTAGCCTAACATATTATTTATGCTAATATGCGACTTTTTAAGCTAAAATCTCTCCATTTTTTGGTTAGATTTTTCATTTAATTTTTTTTAATAGCTCAATTATAACAGTCTTATTACTTGCCAAAAGCATCAAATATTAACTGTGTAAAAATTACACTTTAGTAAGCAATAAATTTTATTTATGTTTAACAAACTAAATTTAAAATTAGACTTACTTAAACTCTAAATCCTAGTATGGAACAAAATTCACAAACCAAATGGGGGCAGTTCATTCCCTTAGTTACGGTATTCTTTTTTTGGGGCTTCGTAGCAGCCAGTAATGACATATTAATTCCGGTATTTAAAAAAGCATTTGATTTATCACAAAGCGAAAGCCAACTGGTTTCTATTGCATTTTACGTAGCCTATACCGTGGGTTCATTAATCTATGTCGGTATTTCGGGCTTAATGAAAAAAGATTTAATTAATACCATTGGTTACAAAAACAGTTTAGCCTTAGGACTTACTATTTCTGCTGTAGGAACCTTATTATTTTATCCAGCGGCAAATTTAGGTTCATTTCCTTTAATGCTTTCAGGTTTATTTATTGTAGCGCTTGGTTTCTCACTGCAGCAAACCGTTGCAAACCCACTTGCTATTGCTTTAGGACCAATTAAAACAGGTTCACAACGTTTAACCTTAGCAGGAGGGATTAATAACTTGGGGACTACAATTGGGCCATTAATTGTGAGTTTTGCTATTTTCGGATCAATCTCAAGTGCAACCAACGATGTGAGCATTGAAAGTGTTAAAATTCCATATTTATGCTTGGGAGCGGCATTTTTAGCAGTAGCACTCTTTTTAAAATTATCTCCACTTCCAGATAAACCAGCTTTAGTTGAGGCTAAATTAGACGATGCTTCTGTAAAAGGATCTGCGTTAAAATACCCTCAATTGGTTTTAGGTATGATTGGTATTTTTGTATATGTAGGTGTTGAAGTATCGACAGCAAGTAATTTACCTGCCTACATGGAAAAAGATTTAGGTTTTGCGATTAAAGATATTGCGCCATACATCTCTTTATATTGGGCAAGTATGATGATTGGTAGATGGACAGGTGCTGTTGAAGCTTTTACGGATAACGTAGGTACTCAAAAGATTTTAAGATTTATAGCTCCTTATTTAGCCTTCGCTATATTTTTAGGTGTTAATGCCGCATTTGGACATGACTTGGCTCCGTTTTATGTATATGCATTAATTATTTTAGTATTAATTATTGCAGATTTTATGAGTAAAGGTAACCCGGCTAGAATGTTGTTAATCTTCTCTGGTATTGGAATTTTAGCATTGCTAATTGGTATGTTTACAACTGGTATGGTAAGTGTTTATGCATTTACTAGTGTAGGTTTATTCTGCAGTACCTTATGGCCATGTATTTTCACACTTGCAGTAAGTGGTTTAGGTAAACATACAAGTCAAGGAAGTAGCTACTTAATTATGATGATTATGGGTGGTGGTATTGTGAGCTGGTTACAAGGATATGTCTCACAAATTATCGGCATTCAACATAGTTATATAATTGGTATTTTATGCTTTGTGTATTTAGCATTTTATGCTTGGAAAGTAAGCGGAATACTAAGAGCGCAAGGAATTAACTTTGATGAAAAGATTTCTGGCGGACATTAAGCCGAAATATATTTTATTTAGAGCCCCGATTTATATCGGGGCTTTTTTTTGCCTTTAATCAAACGTTTGCGCAGTTTTTTAGTGTAAGATGCCTTTTATTTTTTCTTATGTTAGATAAAATTTAAACCTAAACTAAACAAATGACTTCTATTCCAAACCAAAATAGAACGGCAGTATTGCCCATGGTAATTTGCTGTGCTCTATTTTTCATCTTCGGCTTCGTAACTTGGGCAAACGGTACATTAATCCCTTTCTTAAAACTAGCTTTGAACCTAGAAACCGATTTACAAGCATTTTTTGTAACCTTTGCTTCTTATATCGCCTACTTTTTCCTCGCTTTACCAAGTTCTTGGATTTTGCAAAAAATTGGTTTTAAAAACGGCCTAGTGTTAGGCATGGTCATATTGGGTGTAGGTTCTCTCATATTTATACCTGCTGCAGATAATAGAAGTTATGGCTTGTTTTTAACCGGTATCTTCATTCAAGGTTCTGCGATGGCTTTGTTGCAAACTGCGGTAAATCCTTACCTAAGCATTATTGGACCAATTGACAGCGCTGCAGCACGAATTTCTATTGCGGGTTTGTATAATAAAGGAGCAGGGGTATTGGTTCCAATTATTTTTGGTGTGTTGTTTTTAAAGAACTCGGCAGAAACTACGGCAAAGATTAAGGCTACTACAGATATCAATGCAAAAAATGCAATTTTAGACGAGTTATTGCAACGAGTGCATACACCTTACATTGTTTTAGCAGTGGTTTTTGTACTATTTGCGGTATTAATTAAGTTTGTCAATTTACCAGAAGTAGAGGCGGAAGAAGATGTAATTGATGAAACCAGTAAAGTAAAAGCGAAGTCGAGCATATTTCAATACCCACATTTGTTTTTAGGTGCTTTGGCTATTTTCTGTTGCGTAGCTGTAGAAGTGATGGCTGGAGATGGAATTGCAACCTACGGACGTGAGTTAAACATCAATCCAAATATTGTACGTTTCTCTACCTCTTTCACTCTTATTTGTATGTTAGTAGGTTACGTTATTGGTATTATTGCTATTCCTAAAATCATAAGTCAGCAAATGGCACTACGTATTTGTGCTGTTTTGGGCGTTACATTAACCTTCGTGTCAGCTTTTTCAACAGGTAATGTATCTTTCTACTCGGTAGCATTATTAGGTTTGGCGAACTCGCTGATGTGGCCAGCCATTTTCCCATTAGGCATTAAAGGTTTGGGGAGATTTACCAAAACAGGTTCTGCAATTATGATCATGGGAATTGCTGGTGGCGCCCTGGTTTTACCAATCTATGGTTTCTTAAAAGATAGGTTACATATCGATTTTCAACATGCATTTTTATATACGCTATTGCCAGCTTACCTATATATTATATTTTTTGCAATTAAAGGGCATAAGGCAGGCTTAAGGAAATAAATTAGCCTTACTGTTTAAAGAAAAAACACTAATTTTGAAAGCGCTCTGGTATTTATCGGAGCGCTTTTTAATTTACAAAAATGGCAAAACAAGCTTTCAACGACATATTTATGAATCTGGCATCAGATTTAGCTACTCGTTCACATTGTGTGCGGGCACATGTTGGTGCAGTTTTAACAAAAGATACACGTATTATTTCTATCGGTTATAACGGTCCACCAGCGGGTACACATAATTGCGATGAAGAGTGGCCAGAAACAGGTTGTGCTAGAGATAGTAAAGGAAGTTGTTCTTTAGCCTTACACGCTGAAGAAAATGCGATTTTGTATGCCGTGAAAAATGGTTCTAAGATAGAAGGTGCAACGCTGTACACTACGCTTTCACCTTGTATTGCTTGTGCTCGATTAATTTTATCATCAGGAATTAAGAAAGTTTACTTTAAAGATTCGTATGCAGCTTACAAAGGTTTAGCAAGCGATGAAGGTGTAGACTTCTTAGTTCGTTTTGGTGTTAAGGTAATGCAGCATTCAATAGAGGTATAGTAGGTTTTAGTTTTTAAGTTACGCCTAATCCAAATATTTCGAAAATTCATAGGTTAACACAGTTCCAAACTTCTTTGCAAGCGCATTCATTTTTTCAAAGGCTGCTTTATGGATACTGTTGGCGGTACCACTATTATCAATTCTTAAATAGCTGTTTTTTATAGGTGCACCTGAGGCATCTACTTCGGTATTTGACCTCCATTTGCCGGTTACCGTAATTTTATCGTCTCTACAATCAAAATCAAAGTAAGCAGTCGCTTGATCATTAACGACAATAGAACCTGTTTTAATCTGAAATCGATCTTTATCTAAATCTGCAATTTCAATGTTCATTTTTGTCAATAGCAATCTCACATCTGTAAAATTTGCATAGGCGGTATTCTTATTTACAAGGATAATGCTATTAGTGTTGCTAGGAATTTCTTTTTGGGCAAATGTAGTTAATGGCAATAATAGGCATAAGAATAGTAATCTTTTCATTGGTGCATTCTGAATTTGGTTGTTTTGAATAAGGTGTTAATTTAGTAATAATCGATTTCTTTACTAAAGCTACAATTTTTATATCTTTTCTATAAATTCATTCATTTTTATCGGTTAAGTTGGGTAAGAATGGCATTGAACCTTTACAATTCCTTTGCCCTTTCAGCTTAAAACGTTATCTTTGCCCATGCTAGAAAAAATCATCATTCTCGATTTTGGTTCTCAGTTTACACAGCTTATTGCCCGTCGCGTTCGCGAACTAAATGTTTACTGCGAAATCCATCCATTTAATCATATTCCTGCCTTAGATTCTACCGTAAAAGGAGTTATTTTATCAGGTAGCCCATATTCAGTTCGTCAAGAAGATGCACCATTCGTAGATTTATCTTTATTTACTGCATTTCCATTATTGGCGGTTTGTTATGGCGCTCAGTTTATCGCACAACAAAGTGGAGGAGATGTTCAAGCATCATCAACAAGAGAATATGGTAGAGCAAATTTGAACTTTGTAAATAACGCAAATAAGTTATTTAAAGGGATCAACATTGATTCTCAAGTATGGATGAGTCATGGCGATACGATTAAACATGTACCTGATAATTTTGAGATTATTGCCAGCACATCAGAAGTGAAAGTAGCAGGTTATCAAGTAAAAGATACCAATACCTATGCTATTCAATTCCACCCAGAAGTTACACACAGTACGGATGGTAAAATATTATTAGAGAACTTTTTAGTAGATATTTGTGGTTGTTCACAAGATTGGACAGCAGATGCATTTGTAGAAACGACTATTGCCGAGCTTCAAGCTAAATTAGGAAACGATAAAGTAGTTTTAGGTTTATCTGGTGGTGTAGATTCAAGTGTTGCAGCGATATTATTACATAAAGCCATTGGCAAAAACTTGCACTGTATCTTTGTAGATAACGGATTGCTGAGGAAAGATGAGTTTGAAAGCGTGTTGGAGCAATACAAAGACATGGGTTTAAACATCAAAGGCATCGACGCAAAAGAGAGATTTTTAAGTCAATTAGCAGGTGTTAAAGACCCAGAATTAAAACGCAAAGCGATTGGTAGAGTGTTTATAGAAGTGTTTGATGATGCAGCGCATGAAGTACAAGATGTAGTGTGGTTAGCTCAAGGAACAATTTATCCAGATATTATCGAATCAGTTTCTGTAAAAGGCCCATCGGCAACCATAAAATCGCACCACAATGTAGGTGGATTGCCAGATTTCATGAAGCTAAAAGTAGTGGAACCACTAAATACCTTGTTTAAAGATGAAGTAAGAAGAGTAGGAAAGACATTAGGCATCGAAGGATTTATTTTAGGTCGCCACCCTTTCCCTGGCCCAGGTTTAGCAATTCGAATTTTAGGAGATGTAACTCCAGAAAAAGTAGCTATTTTGCAAGAAGCAGATGCTATTTATATAAACAATTTAAAAGAAGCTGGGTTATATGATAAAGTATGGCAAGCTGGCGCTATTTTCCTTCCAGTACAATCTGTTGGGGTAATGGGCGATGAGCGAACCTACGAAAATGTAATCTGCCTTCGTGCAGTAGAATCTGTAGACGGAATGACTGCAGATTGGTGCCATTTACCTTATAACGTGCTCGCAAAAATTTCTAATGAAATTATCAATAAAGTAAAAGGAATTAATCGAGTTGTATATGATATTAGTTCAAAACCGCCAGCTACTATTGAGTGGGAATAAAATTTGGCTGCTAATTTTTAGTGCTTTCTTCATTGCATCCTGTTCGCCAAAAGTGAATAGCGGTGTAAGTAAACCAAGTAAAGTTACGCCGCCAGTTGTAAAAGTAGAAAAACCTGTAAAGCGATTTACAGAGGCTGATATATCGGTATTAATCCCTTTTAAGCTAAATCAGATTAATTTAGAAACGGCTACAAAAGCTCAGCTTCAAAGAGCGGATATGGCTATTGATTTTTACCAAGGAGTAAAATTGGGGATAGATTCGGCTGCTGCTTTAGGTCTTAACTTTAAATTAAATGTTTTTGATACGAGAGATGATAACAGCCAATTATCGCTTCTTCTTAAGAAAGGAAATCTAAAAAATAGCAACCTCTTAATTGGTCCTGTTTTTCCAGATGGAATAAAATTCATGACGAACTATGCTATTGCCAATGATTTAGCTATCGTTTCGCCGTTGGCAGCATCAAAACCTAGCGATTTTAATAATCCAAAATTAATTTCCATAGTCAATAATATAGATCAGCATGGTGCTAAAATAGCCGATTATATTGCAGATCATTACCAAAGCAGCAATTCGATTGTCGTTTTAATTAACCCCAAAAAAACTGCTGATGAACAATTTGCTGCTCCAATTAGAAATCAGTTTAAAGCAAAATATCCGTCGTTTATTGTTCAAGAATTTACATCGGCTTATGCTTTTGAAACTAGAATGATTAAAGGAAAGCGGTATGCTGTGATTGTTTGTTCTTCTGAAATGTCTTTTGTGAAGCCGAGTATTGATAAACTATTTAAGTTAAAAAACTTAAAAACGATCGACTATGATATTAACCTTTTTGGTCACCCAAACTGGATAAAGCAAACGTATAACTTAGATCAATTGCAGGGCTTAAATACCATTATAAGTACATCGTATAAAATTGATTATAAAAGTTCGGCAGTTATTAATTTCATTAAAAAGTACCGTGCTCAATTTAACTTCGAACCAAGCGAATACTCCTTTAAAGGGTTTGATATTGGATTTTACTTTGGCAAACTATTAGCGAAACATGGCGCAGATTACCTTGATTATTTAACGAAAGAGAAATATAAAGGCTTGCACAACTCATTCGAGTTTGATTTTAATCCACAATATGGATATTTTAACACCGAATTAATGTTGGTGCAGTATAAAAATTTTAACTTGAATACAGTTGAGTAAATAATATGAGGGTAGAACATCAGGTAAGAGCATTTGAACAACTTTTAAAAAGTTACGATGGAGTATTGCCTTTGCATCGACATTTATTCAGTTATTTTAAGCAGAACAAACAAATGGGCTCGTCGGATAGGAGATGGGCAACACGTTATATCTATAGCTTTTTTAGATTAGGAAAGGCTTTAAGTAAACTAACTGATTTAGAAAGATTAGCAATTGCTGATTTTTTATGTCATGATACGACAAGTTTAATCATCTCCACTTACTTACCAAAATTAGAAGAATCAATTTCGAAAGCTGTTGATGATAAAATAGCCTTAGTTAAACAGCACTACCCAGCATTTAAACTAGAAGAAGTTTTTCCTTTTATTACGGAGCTTTCAGCAGGGATTGCAAAAGAAGAGTTTTATCCAGCTTTCTTTGTTCAACCAGATTTATTTATCAGAGTAAAAGAAACCCATATCCAAGCCATTGTTAATCAATTAAAGGCGAATGAAGTTCCATATACAGAAGTTTCTTCAACTACCTTAGCTTTGCCGAATGGGACAAAATTAGAACAGGTCATTAACGATCCTAGGTTATATCAAATTCAAGATCTTTCTTCACAACAAACGGGTGAGTATTTTGAACCTAAGAAGTACGATTATTGGTGGGACTGTTGTGCCGCATCTGGCGGAAAATCAATCTTACTCCATAGTTTAGAACCTAATTTAGAACTTTTAGTAAGTGATGTGCGAGAAAACAGCTTATCGAATTTACAAGAACGCTTTCTACAAGCGGGCATTAAGAAATACCACTTAAAAGTAATCGACCTCTTGCAAAATAACGATCAGATTTTGCACCACTACGAGTTTGATGGCATTTTATTGGATGCGCCTTGTTCGGGTTCTGGAACGTGGAGACGTACGCCTGAAATGTTATATTATTTTGAGAAGTATAAAATAGAGAACTATGTCAAGTTGCAAAAAGCAATCGCAGCAAACGTAGTGAAGTACTTAAAACCTGGTAAGCCGTTAATTTACATGACTTGTTCTGTCTTTAAAGCAGAAAACGAAGATGTGGTTAATTATCTAGTCGATAACTTTGAGTTGAAACTAGAGAAAATGGAATTGATAAAAGGGTATACCGCTAAAGCTGATAGTATGTTTGTCGCTCGATTGATCAAGCAAGAAAAGGTTGGCTAGTGATGCCAATGTTTAAGCTTCCCTTTCAAATGCCTAATGGCTTCGAAAAGAATGGCTAATGCGCCAATGATTACCGTAAATTGCTCAAAACTGTTCATTACAAATGATTACAACTATAAGACCAATTTACTGAATATTTGTTACAAGTAAGCAATTAGTCCTAAATAAATACAATCTTTAAGTAGAGTAGAATGAACACCCCGCCTTTCAGGCACCCCTCTAACAGAGGGGAATGTAAGTCGCAATTCCCCTCTTTAGAGGGGTGGTCGAAGACCGGGGTGTTATTTAAATCCCCAACTACAAACCCGTATTCGTCCTAAATAACTTTATGGCGATGGCTAATAGAATAATGCCAAAAGCTTTTCTAAGAATGTTTAATCCGGTTTTACCGAAAAGCCTTTCTAGTCTGTCTGTATTCTTTAAGACAAAATAAACGAAAATCATATTTAGGATAATGCCCACAATAATATTCTGCGTCGCATACTCCGTTTTCAAGGAAAGTAGGGTAGTCATTGTTCCTGCACCAGCAATTAAAGGGAAAGCTAAGGGTACGATAGATACCGTTTCTGGTGCATCTTCTTTAAAGATGGTTAAGCCTAACACCATTTCCATTGCTAAAGCAAAAATTACAAAAGAACCTGCAATAGCAAAAGATTGTACATCGACACCAATTACACTTAACAACGTTTTACCGGCAAATAAGAAGACAATCATTAAGGCTGTGGCAACAATAGCTGCCTTTTCAGATTGAATATGTCCCGCCTTTTTACGCAATTCAATTACAATAGGAATAGATCCTAAAATATCAATAATGGCAAACAATACCATTGTAGTAGATAGTATTTGACTGAAATCGAATTGTAAATGTTCCATAATCGGGATGGTTTATCACAAATGTAAGGTTTATGTGTAGAGTCTGTTTAAGTTTTATTCAATTATAACATGAACTGTTGATAAGAAATAGCTCCTAATGACAAAGGTTGTGGTTTAAAATCATTGATTTCTGAGATATATTTATGGTCCTGTCGCTTCGCGGACAAACTTTTTTCCTGTAGATGAAAAAAGTATGCAAAAAAATCCACGGCTGCGCCCTATTCTATTAAAGTCAGTAGGTAGGCTGTTTTCTTCATACCGAATAGGCCAAGGCCGATTTTAGTAGAACAAAGAGGCTGTATGTAGGCTAGAGATAGTCTCCAAACTAAAACACTTAACCTAGCACTTCGGCAAGCTCAATGCATACTTTCCTAAACCACAAACCTTTCCCAAGAACTAGGACCGGCCTTGAAGCATTCCGAAGGAGAACGCAGTCAAACTTTTGCACTCCTGTTCAAAAACCACAGTTCAAAACAATGAGCCAGTTCGATCCTTCATCGAACCAGCTGCTTGTTGCCCTAGAAGTTTGGATAGCGTAATCCAAGGAATGATTCACAGCCTTGATTTTTTGGTTACTTTTTCATCAAGGAAAAAGTAAATTGATCTTCGGCTATCAAGAGCCGAGGCAAGCCAGAGCGTGAGCCAAAAATAGATCCTTCGTTATACTCAGGAGGACAGATTCTATATAAAACAAAAAGCCACCCCAATTTAATGAGATGGCTTTTTTAGAATTAAGTTAAATTATCTTGCTTGGATACTTTTCGCAGTTGCGATTCTATATCCATATAACAATACGTGTGCTACAGCAAAAACTAAAGAGAAGTAGTATAAACCTACGTCAGCTTTAACAGTTGCATCCGTTTCCATTGCTTGTAAAGATAAATGGTGGTGTAATACAGCTACAATAATTAATAAAGCCGCTAAGATTAAACCTACATAAGAAACTACTTTATTGCTTCTAATTAAGGTTGTTACTTTATTATCCGATAACAAACTGTTTTTAATACCATAGAATAAGTAAATGTTGATACCGATAATCATCCATACCAATAAACGAACCCAAGTATCAAGCGGTAAGAATACCATCATACCTAAACACACCAATACACCTAAAATAGGAATAAGTGGTACCAAAGGCACTTTAAATGCTCTAGGCAAATCTGGCATACGTTTTCTTAGAATTACTACCCCAATACATACCAAGATAAATGCGAATAAGGTACCGATACTTGTCATTTCCCCAACTACACGAGCAGGAACGAAAGCAGCGAATAAACTCACAAATACCATAAACAATAAATTGCTTTTTGATGGTGTACCGAATTTAGAGTGTACACTTGAGAATACTTTAGGAATTAATCCATCTTTACTCATCGAGAAGAATACTCTTGATTGACCCATTAACATTACCATGATTACTGAAGCATAACCACCTAAAATAGCTAGGATAATTGCTTTGTTTAACCAAGGATACGCTGGAGCAACCACACCTGCAGCATTTTTCACTCCCATATTATCAATTGCAACCGCAACTGGAGCAATACCATCCTGACCTTTAAATAGATCGTAGTTAGCAACACCTGTCATTACGTGAGCAAATAAGATGTAAAGGATTGTACAAATGAATAATGAAACTAAAATACCGATAGGCATATCTTTTTTAGGATTTTTTGCTTCCTGCGCAGCAGTAGAAACCGCATCAAAACCGATGTAAGCAAAGAATACAATCGCAGCTGCTCTAATTACACCACCCCATCCGTTAGTGAAGAACCCTTCGTGTCCAGGTTTATCAGCAGGAATAAAGTAAGGAGAATAATTATCTGCATTGATATATTTCCATCCTAAGAAAATGAAGATTAATACAATTACCACTTTAATACCTACGATTAAACCGTTAATCATTGCAGATTCTTTCGTTCCTTTAATTAGGATTAACGACATTAATACCACAATAAATACCGCTGGTAAGTTAAACATACCTGATACCGTTGTACCATCTGCCAATACCGCCGTATCAAATGGCGACATTACGACCTGGGCGGGTAAGTGTACGTTAAAGTAATCGAGGAACTTGACTAGATACCTGCTCCAGCTAATGGCAACCGTAGCGGCACCAACAGCATATTCAAGTACTAAATCCCATCCAATGATCCAAGCGATAAACTCGCCCATGGTAGCATAAGAATAGGTGTATGCACTACCTGCAACTGGGATCATCGATGCAAACTCTGCATAGCATAAACCAGCAAAAGCACAACCGATAGCTGCAATAATGAATGAAATGGTAATCGCAGGACCAGCATTGTTTGCTGCTGCAGAACCTGTAATAGAGAATAAACCAGCGCCAATAATAGCACCAATTCCCAAAGCAACTAGATTTACGGGGCCAAGGGTCCGCTTCAGCGTGCCTTCTCCGCTCTCTTCAGCTTCTTTTGTAAGTAAGTCAATTGACTTTCTAAAATTCATAGTTTAAGGTTTAGTTAAAGTGTTTCAATAAGTTTTCAGTTTTATTAAATATAGGTTCAAACCTAATTAAAAATAATGTAAAAATAAAGGGGATTTTTATGCAAAACCCCCTTTATTTAGTAACAATTATGAATATACTATGGACGAGTTACTGTATCCACGGTTTTTGTGATGGTATCTATCTTTACTGTTCCTAAAGAATCAACCGATTTTACCAGTTCTATAATCTCTTTTTTAACCTCAGCTGCGGTTTGCGCATTTGACGGACTAACAGCGATATATGGCGCAATCACCAATGAAACGATAGACATCAATTTAATTAAAATATTCATAGATGGACCTGATGTATCTTTAAAAGGATCACCCACAGTATCACCTGTTACAGAAGCTTTATGTGGTTCTGATTTTTTGTAGAACATCTCCCCATTAATTTTCACTCCTTTTTCGAATGACTTTTTAGCGTTATCCCATGCACCACCAGCATTTGATTGGAAGATTCCCATCAATACACCCGATACGGTAACACCTGCTAATAAACCACCTAAAATCTCTGCAGAACTTACTGCTGGAAACACGCCTTTAAAGCCAAAACCTACAATGATAGGAACCAATAAGGCAATCGCCCCTGGCAACATCATTTCACGAATAGACGCTTTAGTCGAGATTGCTACACATTTTTCATACTCTGGTTTCGCTTTGTATTCCATAATTCCAGGAATTTCACGGAACTGACGACGCACTTCTTGAACCATATCCATGGCTGCTTTACCAACCGCTGCAATACACAAGGCTGAGAAGATGAACGGGATCATTGCACCCACAAACAAACCAGCCAATACAGGTGCTTTGTAAATATCGATTGCCGAAATACCTGCCACACCCACAAACGCTGCAAATAAAGCTAGGGATGTTAAGGCTGCAGAAGCAATCGCAAATCCTTTACCAGTTGCTGCGGTAGTGTTACCTACGGCATCTAAATTATCGGTACGCTCACGAACTTCTGGAGGTAATTGGCTCATCTCTGCAATACCACCCGCATTATCTGCAATTGGACCGAAAGCATCAATCGCTAATTGCATCGCTGTAGTTGCCATCATACCTGCAGCAGCAATAGCTACTCCGTATAAACCTGCAAATGAGTACGAACAAATAATTCCGCCAGCTAATACTAAAATTGGAGCCACTGTAGATTTCATTCCTACCGATAAACCACCAATAATATTTGTCGCGTGACCTGTACCTGATTGTTGAATAATTGAATTTACTGGACCTTTACCCATTGCGGTATAGTATTCAGTAATGATACTCATTAACGTACCTACCACTAAACCAACCACGATTGCATAAAATACATCCATGCTCGTGAAATCTACCCCTCTTAAATGTAAAGTAGCAGGCAACATTGCTTTTACAATAAAGAAAGAAGCAATACCTGTTAATACAATCGAACCCCAGTTACCTAAATTTAATGCTGTTTGTACGTTTGAATCTTCGCCTTTAATGCGAACAAACCACGTACCTACAATAGAGAATATAATTCCCAATCCGCAAATCACCATCGGTAATAATACTGGAGAGAAACCATTTAATCCATCTGAAAAAGCTCCGTTAGTTAGTTTTTCAACAACAATTTCTTGTCCTAAAACCATGGTAGCAAGGATAGTCGCTACATACGAACCGAATAAATCGGCACCCATACCTGCTACGTCACCTACGTTATCACCCACGTTATCGGCAATGGTTGCAGGGTTACGCACATCATCTTCTGGAATTCCAGCCTCTACTTTACCTACTAAATCTGCACCCACATCGGCAGCTTTGGTATAAATACCACCACCCACACGAGCAAATAAAGCGATAGATTCTGCTCCTAAAGAGAAACCTGTTAACACCTCAATGGCAGTTCTCATTTCTACACTGTTCGGTGCAATCACATGAAATACCTGTAAGAAAACAATAAATAATCCACCTAAACCTAATACCGCTAAACCAGCTACACCCAGTCCCATTACGGTACCACCTGTAAAACTTACTTTTAAGGCTTGTTTTAAACTCGTTCTCGCAGCTTGCGTGGTACGAACGTTTGCTTTAGTAGCGGCTTTCATACCAATGTATCCTGCAGTTGCAGAAAAAACAGCACCAATAATAAAGGCAACTGCGATAATCCAGCTCGAGTGCATGGCTACACCATTAACTTCGTGTATGGTACCCGAATACGCTAAAATAACAGCAGTAAAGGCAACGAAAATACTTAATACTTTCCATTCTGCTTTTAAAAAGGCCATTGCACCATCGGCAATGTAGCCCGCAAGTTCTTGCATATTTGCATCACCTGCATCTTGTTTGTTTACCCACGCACTTTTCACAGCCATAACCAGAATACCGATTAGGCCCAATAGAGGAATGGAATAGATTAAATTGTTTTGTAGAAAATCCATAGTTTAATTTTATATTTTGGTTGTTTTAGTTGCAATTCTTTGGCCGCATCTCATCGTTAGGAAATAATATAACAGATGAAATAAAAATAATACACGGCTTGCAAAAATAAGCGTGTTTAACTAATAACCAAATTTTTATCAAAATGATTGTCAACATTTTTTCTTTTTAAGTAATAATCTGAAGCTATCCTCGTTCATCGCTATTCTTTTTATATTTTATTTGATATATATTAGCCACTATAAACCATTCCGATAGCGATCGGGAAAACCAAACAAAAAACTAACAAACTAATGGAAAAAAAAGAAGAAGGTGCTGTAAAAAGAAAATTAGGCCTATTTGACGCAATAATGCTGGTGATGGGATCCATGATTGGCAGCGGAATTTTTATTGTAAGTGCTGATATCATGCGGAATTTAGGTTCAGGATATTGGTTAATTGTAGTTTGGGTAATCACTGGGGTAATGACCATTGCTGCCGCGATTTCTTATGGAGAACTTTCTGCGATGTTTCCGAAGGCTGGTGGACAATACACCTACTTAAAAGAAATCTTCGGAAAGATGATGGGCTTTCTGTACGGTTGGGGCATGTTTACCGTAATTCAAACCGGTACTATTGCCGCTGTTGGAGTTGCCTTTGGTAAATTTACTGCCTATCTCATCCCAACATTAAACGATGCTGCACCAATTTTTCAAAGTGGGGGCTATAAAATAACCTGGATCCAGATTTTGGCGATTGTCGTTATTCTGCTGTTAACGTATATCAATACCAAAGGGGTAGAAGGTGGTAAACTCTTACAAAACATATTTACTGGATCTAAAATCGTGGCTTTAATTGGCTTAATTGTTTTAGGTTTCCTGTTGGTAAAAAACAATTTTTGGAATGAGAATATGGGTCTTGGCTGGAAAGCATTTAATAACATGAATACAGATGCTGCTGGAAACTTTTTAAAATCTGGATGGCAATCTATTTCCGGACTAACCATTATGGGCGGTATTGCAGCGGCAATGGTAGGCTCTGTATTTTCTAGTGTAGCTTGGGAAAACGTAACGTTTGTTTCAGGAGAAATAGAAAATCCTAAAAAGAATATCGTACGTGCTATGGTTTTAGGTACTTCTGCCGTGATGATCCTTTACTTATTAGTCAATTTTGTATACCTAAATACCTTAAACAGAGATGGAATTGCTTTTGCAACGAATGATAGAGTTGCTGTGGTAGCTTCCGAGCAAATTTTCGGTACGGGCATCGGCACCATCATAATGGCGGTTTTAGTTATGATTTCGACATTTGGTTGCATTAACGGTTTGGTACTTGCAGGTTCAAGAGTTTTCCAAACCATGGCCAAGGATGGGATGTTTTTTAAAGCAGCGATTGCAAATAACAAAAATGGAGTGCCAGAAAAATCACTTTGGATGCAAGGAATTTGGGCTGCAGTGTTATGTTTAAGCGGACAGTATGGTAATCTACTAGATATGATCTCTTTTGTGATCGTACTGTTTTACATGATTACTGTTTTTGGTGTAATTTATTTAAGGATAAAGCAACCTAATTTAGAAAGACCGTACAAAACATGGTTATATCCAGTTACACCAATCGTTTATTTATTAATTGGTTCTGCATTTTGTGGTTTACTACTTATGTATAAACAACAATATACTTGGCCTGGCCTGATCATTGTTTTGTTAGGGGTTCCTGTTTACCTTTTCCTTAATCGGAAAAAAGCGGGTTAACATGATTTAAGGATAAACAAAATCCAATAGGATAAAGGATGGTAAGATTTAATCTTGCCATCCTTTTTTGTTTTATTGGAAAAAAGGTTTTAGGAGCGTTACTTACAACACGTAGTTTTACGCGTTGTATATCAATAAATTATATGTAGGTTTAAACTACCAAATTAACCTCAAGCTCTTACCTGATGAAATTTATTAGGATACTTTTACTTGGCCAAGAACATTCTCAACCGACAAATAATTTAAGGCCAGCAATTAGAAATCAATGGTTGAATGTAAAAAGAATTTGGACAAATGATCATTATAACGACTTTGGACTTGAGCGAGTAATAAGACTAACACTTGCTTTATTGCTTTTTATATTCCCAGGACTTTATGTTAGAGCTTTTTTCGGGAGGTTTGGATTACTTGGAAGGAAATTGGGAGTTGAGTTATATGTTCTAATAAAATTATTTCTACCAATTTTATTTTTCAAACTTAATTTAACAAATTATTTATGGATAGCAGCAGTTTGTGGAATAATGGCTTTTGAAACAGTTGTATATCTAGCCACGCTTATTTTTTTATCTAATGAATTTGCTAGACCAATCTCTTATAGACGTTCTTTGACAACACTATTTATAAACTATATTGAAGTTTGTCTTGAATATGCGGTTGTATATTCTTACTGTAATATTTCCATTCCTAATTTTTTTGAAAAACCAATAACGAAAGACATTCAGGCAATCTATTTTAGCTTTGCTACTTCTGCGACCGTTGGGTATGGAGATATTGTGGTAAAGGATGACTTTGGACTACTTTTAGTCATTTCACAAATAATTCTATTTTTAATTTTTGTAGTTCTTTTCATCAATTTTTTTGCCTCAAAAATTCAAGATCCCACTTACTATAATGCAAAACCAACTTATAATGATAAATGGCAAAAGCCGAACGATAAAAAGAAGAAAGGTGGGATATAATGGATTTAAATTACAAGATTAAACACAGTTAAAAAACAAATATTATGGATTTAAGGACAATTTGGGAATTCAAACTTCAAATCTTACCTGCGTTAGTTATATTAATTTTGACAGAGCTTCCAAATATCATAAGACGTTTTAAACGACTTTATTATATCCCCATTTATTTTTCAATTTTTCCACTAAGAGAACTCAATCCTAATCTTGCGATATACCTTGGGGAAGATTATTTTATAGGTTATGGTTCATCGCTTAATAATGCGGAGGTGGCAAAGATAAAAAGGAAGATTGTTATTGATTCCGCTATATCAATGTTTATTTCATCTGTTGTTATACCAAGTATTGTTGGTTTTATTATAGCTTTTTTCCTTAACTCTAATCTGTTATTACAATCATTAGTAGTTGTATTTATTTATAAAATAATAAATATTATAAGAGCAGTTTGGGATTTTAAAGAACATGCTGTTGCATCCAAAAAGAATATTATAATTTTAGTTTTTATTTATGTGGCATATTTAGGGGTGTTTTTTCAACTTATTAATACCACTTATGATTGGGCAAGGCCATTTATATTAGATGAAAATTATAAAGGATTATTCAAGTCCTTGTCAGAATTAATATTTAGCAAAGGCCTTTTGCAAGGACTACTACTAGCTGCATTATCTGCTTTTTTCGGAAATATTATAACAGATAAAACAATCAGAGACGAAAATATTCGAAATCAAAATTTTAATTCAGATGAGAACAATAGCAATGAATAGTCTGATAAACTCCAACATTAACATTATAACAAATTTAAAGTCTAGTAATAGAAATGATATAAACATCATTTCGCTAATATTATGCGAGTTACATTTCTCTTCTAAATACAAAAGAGTAGTTGAATATTTTTATTGGGCTTTTCTGTATCTATTATGCGCTGAAAGAGTGGAATTTATTAGTGTAGGAGTAGGGCAAATACAAATAAGACATTGGATTAGATTTGAATTTATAAAAAATGATAAAATGTTTTCAAGTTTGAAAAATTTTCAGAATACGAGATTAAATTATGATTTAATATTGAAAATATTTGATGAATTTGATCTTAAGAAATTAAATGACAATCAAATAATTGCGATTTATAGAGGCGAAGTTAGATCTTATCACTTAAATCTATTTAAAGTATTGAAAAAGGATTTGGCAGCATCTAATTTTGGATTTTTATATGCTTAGATTAAACATTTTGAAACTGCATCTTCAAGCATCAAGCTACATAAAGCCAAACCAGCATTCTTAATTTGAATTAATAAAATTAGCAAACAGATAACAATCCTATGAAAAGAACAATTACAATAATCTTTTTATTTTTTTTCACAACAGTTTTTTCACAATTTAAACAAGATACTACTTGGAAAACGCGACTTAATAAATTGGAATATCAATTTAATGATATAGAAAAAAAGAATTATGATAACGAAATAGCTAACCTGAAGGACAAACTTGATTTTCAACAAAAAATAAGTGAACAATCGATTAGTAGTATTTCAAATCAACTCGACTCAGCGTCATACAACTTGACATTATTTGGACTTCTTTTTGCGATTGCAGCAATCGGAGTAGGATTATACGTAACATATATTGAGAGAAAAATTGTAAAGATCGGAGAAGAAAACAAAGAACTGCTTACAAAAAACCAAAAAATAAAAGAAGATGTTGAAGCTTTAAATAAATTGATACAAAGTGATGTTTATAATTTATTCCTGAAAATTAAACGTGAAGAATCTGTTCATATTCTTGATAGGTTGGTTAAAATACCAAAAGATATTTTAAATGTTTGTGACACATTAGCATCAAGAGATCTTTACCAAGAAGATTTTGTAAAGCTTAAACAAGCATATTTAAATCTTCCAGATAAGTATAAAGGAAATTATGGACATTATTATCGTATTCTATTTTTTCAACATTTTCTAGCAGAATCAGTTAGAGATGAAAATTTGAGAAAGGATATTTCTGTGTTTATTCCTGATGGCATTAATGCTGCATTTGAAAATGATATAGTTAAGGCAACAATTGATATCACATCAGTTATTATTGATAAAGGAATTCAAGAGTTCAAATCTGAAATTAATTTGTTTTTTAATGGTTTAACAAAGTCACAATTCAAGAATTACGCTGCTGTATATCTATTATTTTTTGATAATCTAAAAACGAGGAAAAATCATTTTGATATTTTTAATATAGTTGAGTCTACGGAAGATAAAAGAATAGCAAAAATTGAATTTGGAAAGATTTTGGAAAATAAATATTCAGCTGATAACCCAACCGAATCTGAAGTTTTAGCCTATTCAGAGCTGTCAGATCTCATATCCGCACAAAAAAAAGCAGAAGAAGAAAAACAAAAGTCTGAACAACAAAAAAAGAAATAACCCTCGCTGGCGCACGCCTGTGGTGTGAAATAATAGTAAGATTTTAAAAAAAGGTACTCTAATGCCATTTAATTATCGATGTCCTTGTACTTGAACCATACTAAAAGGTTGTAAAAATTTTATTTTTTTACTCTTACTAATACGATCTATATTAGGCATTATTTTATAAAAATAAGTGTCAAAATCAGGTAGTTCTGGATTTCTCTCTAAATCATCTTTATCATAAAAATTAGCTATACTTTTATCCCAACCTCTTCGCACTAGCACAAAACTTATTAAAACAGTGTTCCTGTAACTATTGAAAGCGCTTTTTTGTGCTTTTAATTTTTTTGTTATTTCTGCAAAAGAAACTAAACTATCTAAGGTTTTTGTTTTGTTCGAAAATATGACCTCTTCTACTAAGCCATGTTGATTGATACTTATAGCAAAACCAAAAGTGTATGCTTTATCCTTATACTTTGGGTTTGAGAAAACATCATGTCCATAAGTATTGAAAAATGAATACAAGGAGCGCTCAATTTTAAATTTTAATTGATAATCTTCTTGAGCTGTACTATTATTTATAATTAAGAAGTTAAAAACTATCGTTATCAATGCTAATACTTTTCTTTTCATAAAACTTAATCTAAGCTGCAATATTAGTAAAATTTAAAAAAAGAGTACACGTCGGAGACGTGCACCAGCAAGGCGGCTAACCGATTCAAGCCACAGTGTGAGCTAGAAAATAGATCCTTCGCTTCGCTACCGATGTAAAATCGGTACAAGTCAGGATGACAAGCGTGTAAGTAAAAATTGCAAAGTCCAAAGGTTTAGCTTCGCTGAGCACTTCGTGGTTCTCCATACGGTCGAAATGATGCGACCGCCTTACAACCCTTCCAAAACCCCAAACCATTCCTAAGCACTACGGACGGCCTTGAAGCATTCCGAAGGAGAGCGCATTCAAACTTTTGCACTGCCTTAAAACAACCACTATCCAAGACAGAAAGCAGTCCGATTTTTCATCGGACCTTTTTCTGTCGCTTTAAAAGTTTGGATAGCGTAATCCGAGTAATGATTCACAGCCTTGATTTTTTGGTTACTTTTTCATCAAGGAAAAAGTAACTTGATCCTTCGGCTATCAAGAGCCGAGGCAAGGCATAGTGTTGGAGAAAAACAGCTCCTTCGCTACGCTACCGATAAAAATCGGTACAAGTCAGGATGACAAACATGGGGGATAAGGATACAAATAGGAGATTGCCACTCCCGATGAAAAATCGGGATCGCAAAGACGGGCATAGGGACAAACTCAAGCATTGAAAAAGTCCAAAGATTTAGCTTCGCTGAGCACTTCGTGGTTCTCCATACGGTCGAAATGACGCGACCGCCTTACAACCTTTCTAAAACCACAACCATTCCTAAGAGCTACGACTGGCCTTGAAGCATTCCGAAGGAGAACGCATTCAAACTTTAGTACTGCCTTAAACAACCACTATCCAAGACAGAAAGCAGTTCGATCCGATTTTATCGGATTTTATCGAACCTTTTTCTGTCGCTTTAAAAGTTTGGATAGCGTAATCCGAGCAATGATTCACAGCCTTGATTTTTTGGTTACTTTTTCATCAAGGAAAAAGGAACTTGATCCTTCGGCTATCAAGAGCCGAGGCAAGCCCGAGCGCAAGCTAAAAATAGATCCTTCGCTACGCTCTGGATGACAGGTATGGAATATAAGTGAAATAACACAAGGAATTTAACCTATATTTTTTACCAAATGGTAAATTGCAACATATAACTAATGCTTACTTTGCGGTAATGAAAGAATTAATTGACTATATATTGCAGTTTGGCAATTTGAACAAACAGCAAATTGACCTTATTACAAGTAAAGCAACAGAAAAGGAACTTCAAAAAGACGAGTACCTTGTTGAAGCAGGAAAACTATTTAACCAAGTAGTGTTTATTTTAGAAGGTATTTTCCGTATCTATTATTACAACAACAAAGGCGAAGAAATTACAAAGTATTTTATTGATGAAAACCATTTGTTTTCTAACCCACATAAAGGAGAGCCATTAACAGAATACATTCAGGCTGTTACAGATTGTAAACTTATTATCTTCTCACTGCAAGATTGGAACGATTTAGCTAACACCATTATTGGTTGGAACGATATTACAAACAAGATATTTCAAAAAGGCTTAGTCGAAAAATTAGACCGAAGAAGTTCATTAGTTTCTGAAGATGCAACCACACGCTATTTAACATTTTTGAAAAAGTTCCCGACACTTGCCAACCGTGTTCCACTTTCACATATTGCTTCTTATTTAGGAATTACGCAACAATCTTTAAGCAGAATTAGAAAAAATATCCGCTAAATCGCTTTTTACCAAATGGTAAACGATTTCATTTTTCGTTGAAGCACCTTTGTAGTGTTAAATTTTAAATCAACAAAAAATGAAAAAAGCATTTATAACAGGCGCTAATAAAAGTATTGGCTTGGAAACAGCAAGACAATTGTTGCAAAAAGGATTTTATGTTTATTTAGGCAGCCGAAGTTTAGAAAATGGACAAAAAGCCACGGAGCAATTAAAATCTGAAGGATTAACCAATGTAGAAGTCGTTCAAATTGATGTAACTGATGAGAATTCGGTGAAAAATGCACGAACTGCAATTGGTAACAAAACCGACGTGTTAGATGTACTTATTAATAATTCGGGAATTTCTGGCGTAAGGGCTGATGAAAATGGAAATTACATTCCACAAACTGCGGCAGACACCAGTATTGATGTTTTCAAAGAAGTATATGAAATTAATGTGTATGGTGTAATAAGAGTTACACAGGCGTTTTTGGATCTACTTAAAAAATCAGACGAACCAAGAATTGTAATGGTAAGCTCAAGTCAAGGTTCAATCACGTTACATAGCGATCCGACTTACAAATACTACAATCATAAAGGTGCTGTTTACTTGTCGTCAAAATCTGCATTGAATATGTACACCGTGAATTTGGCTTACGAATTTAGAGACACCAATTTCAAAATAAACGCTGTAAGTCCAGGCTTTACCAAAACAGACTTCAATAATAATCGTGGAACAGGTACAGTTGAAAATGCAGGAAAACGAATTGTAAAGTATGCGCTAATAGGTAATGACGGAGTAACAGGCAAATTTTTCTGCGAAGAAAACAATCCAGAAACAGGCGAAATTCCTTGGTAACAAAAAAATCGACAACAGATCGATAAGATACTACTGTAAAATTGATATGGTCAATATAAGGCCAACGTGCTTAATTGAACGTTGGCCTATTTTGTTATTTTTGTGAACAGTTAAAGGTAAACTACAAACCGCCAAACTATACCAAACAACAAATGGAGGGCAACGATAGAAAAAGACTTTCTCGACTTACAGCTATATTAACTACGCTACAAACAAAGAGAATTGTTACCGCGTTATCTCTTGCTAAGAATTTTGACGTAAGTGTTCGCACAATTTATAGAGATATTATCGCCTTGCAACAAGCAGGTGTACCCATACTTGCAGAAGAAAGAAAAGGATACACGCTCGTTGAAGGATATAGAATTCCACCAGTAATGTTTACCGAAGGTGAAGCAAATGCATGCATAACAGTGGAACAATTGGTGCAAAAAAACAGCGATAGTTCACTCATCAAAGAATATACAGCGGCAGTCACTAAAATAAAAGCTGTTTTATTGTATTCAACAAAGAACAAAGTTGAATTACTTTCCGAAAGAATTGCCATAAGTCCTATACTCCCAAACAGAAATACAAGTAATTCATTAGCCCTCATACAAAATGCGTTAACAAACTTTAATGTGTTAAAAATTACCTATCAATCGGCACAAAATAACGATGAAACGATACGCAACATTGAACCATTTGCTTTCTACTATAATTTACAAGAGAATTGGTTGGTTATTGCTTTTTGCCAATTAAGAAATGATTACCGTATGTTTCGATTAGATAGAATTTTAAAAATAGAAACACTTGAAATTTCGTTTGAACCACACCAACTCACACTGAAAGATTTTTTAGCTACCAAAGCAAAAAACTTTAAGATGCCTGACATACCGTTGTCATAACGCCATTCTACTTTTGTATTCGTATTAATTTAAAGCAAAAGGAAAATGAGTAACGTCAATTTAGTATCATTAAGAATGATAACTGCAGACATAAAGCAATTAGTTCAGTTTTATGAAAATGCAATAGCAACAACAGCCAAATGGGCAACTGCTGATTTTGCAGAGCTTAGATCTGGTTCTTTTACATTGGCAATTGGAAGCACACGAACGCTGGCTTTCTTTGGAGAAGGTCTAGCTGAGCCTGCAACTAACAAAAGCATAATTGTTGAGTTCTTGGTGGAGAATGTAGATGACACTTATGAAATGATTAAAGGCTTAACAAGTGAAATTGTGCAGGAACCAACAACCATGCCTTGGGGTAATCGTTCGTTACTATTTCGTGATCCAGACGGGAATTTAATTAACTTTTTTACTCCCGTAAGTGAAGAAGCAAAAAAGAAATTCTCAAAATAATGATTTCAGTCATTACAAGAGTTTAACACTATGGGTAGCGGTACCGCTTTAGGATTCCCGCCTACGCGGGAAAGACGTGAAAGCTGTATAATTAAACTCCTAAATATCCTTATCTTTGTCCCCAATGGGAACAGCATTAGATTTGGGAATAAAGGGATATAAAAACTACGGTGTACACTTGCGTGAAAAATACAACGGACAACGTGTGTTTAAAGTAATTGTAGATGGAGGATTTACCTGCCCTAATCGTGATGGAAGTAAAGGTTATGGAGGTTGTACGTATTGCAATGTAGATTCGTTCACACCAGAACCCTCTCGTAAGAACCCAAATATAAAAGAACAGTTAGAAGAGGGGATGCGAAGGGCGAAAACTTCGTACAAAGCCGATAAATTCATTGTTTACTTTCAGCCGAACACCAATACCTATGCACCAGTACATTATTTAAAAATGATGTACGATGAAGCACTTTCGGTTCAAACTGAAGATGTGGTTGGGTTTGCAGTCGGCACACGACCAGATTGTATCGATGCAGAGAAAGTAGCCTTACTAGAAAGTTATACCGATCGTTTCGATGTAGATTTAGAAATGGGTATGGAGTCTATATATGATGAAACCCTAGATCAAATAAACAGAGGTTGCAGTCATGGGGAATTTGTAAAAGCCGTAGAATTACTAGAAAACTCGAAACTAGACTTGTGCGTACACACTATTTTTGGCTTCCCGTGGGAAACAAGAGAAATGATGTACGGCTATATTCACGAAATCAACCGTTTCCCTCAAATCAAGTTTGTAAAGTTTCATCACCTGCACATTGTGGAAGGCTCTATTATGGGTGCTAAATACAAGAAAAATCCATTTAAACTCTTTACACTCGAAGAATACACCGATTTACTATGTGAGCTAATCCCTTTATTACGACCAGATATCGTAATTCAACGCTTGTTTGGTATTTCAGATTGGGATTTATTAATTGCACCCAACTGGGGATTAAACAAATCGGCTATCCAAACCTATATTGATAAAGAAATTGAACGTAGGGAAGTAGTGCAAGGTTCTAGCTATATTGCTAAATAGAATTCATCATTTGTTTTGCCACAGATTAACAGATTTTAGGTTTATCATCTGTTAATTTCTGTTAGCCGAATTCAGGTATTGATTATAAGCTAATGTGATATCCCGCTCGTCATTCCTGTGAATGCTAATAGCTCGGGAGGGAATTGTAATGCTTAAAAAAGCTTATCCATGCATTAAGATTGCTTCGTGCCTCACAGAATGATGATCTTTTTTCGTCTTTGCGAGGAGGTACGACGAAGCAATCTTAATGCGAAACACATGTTTAATTAGTTATTAAATAGTGATGTTCAGTAAAATAACAGTCGAACTTAGGTGTTATGCATTAGGATGCCCATCCGATAGCTATCGGATTAAGCTGAGCATGACGGAGCACCTGTTCGTCATTCCCGTGAAAACGGGAATCGTAATGCGTAAAAAAAATTCCTATCGCATTAGGATGCCCAGTCAAGCTGAGCATGACGACGAACTTGTTTGTTACTCCCCAAACAATTCAATCACTTTCTTTTCTCTAAACGTAAAAATCTCTTTTACTTTATTTTTCACCAATACACCATGTGCCATTCTGCCTAAAATTCCGAAGGGTAGACCATAGGTTAAGATATCAGTCATTTCAACGCCGCCTTCAAAAGCTTTAAAATGATGTTGATGGTGCCAAAACTTAAAAGGGCCAAAGCGTTGTTCGTCGATAAAATATTTTTCGGTGACAACTTGCGTGATTTCTGTCATCCAATTCAAATGAATACCAAATAAAGGAGATACTTTATAGGTGATGAGCATACCTGGATACATTTTTTCTTGGCTATCCTCCGAAGTGACAATGAATTCCATATCATCTGGAGTTATTTTGGCAAGATTAGCAGGGGAAGAGAAGAAATCCCATGCTTCGGTGAGCGTAATTGGGAGCACTTGCTTAAACTTTAGTTGGTATGATTTCATGCAATAAAGGTACTATTTGTTTAAAACATTAAGAATTTCGTAAATAATGAGTTTTAACCACCTTATTTTTTATATTTTTAATAAAAATAGATGTTTATTCATGATAAATAGATAAAAATTCATCATAAACACTAGTTTTTTGTTTCGTTTTATTGTTTTTGTATCATATTTCATCTTTTATTTTACTTTTTTAAGTTATTTTTTGTTTAAATTGAATATATTTCATAGTATTTAGTAAATAATTATGATAATTATTAAGAATTTATACCTAATTTTAAATAATTAATAAAAAAATCAACGTTAAAACTAAAAAACTATGGGTAAAATTTTATTTAAACAGTATTCTCCATTTGTGATTTTAATGATAATCGCAGTGTTAGCTCTTTTTATTCCACTACTTCCAAATTTTGATGAAGGAAAATACAGTGCACCTGATATTGCATTTGTATTATTCTCTGCAGCCCTTGTATTTTTAATGACACCAGGACTTGCGTTCTTCTATGGAGGAATGGTTCATCGTAAAAACGTTCTTTCTACTATGATTAAAAGTGTAGTAGCTGCGGGCGTAATTACTGTATTATGGACAGTAGTAGGCTTCAGTCTTGCTTTTGGAAAATCAATAGGTGGTTTTATTGGAGATCCTAGAACGTTCTTGTTCTTTCAAGGCGTAAATTCAGGACCAGCTTGGGGAACTATTCCACTTTCTTTATTTGCTGTTTTCCAATTAATGTTTGCCATCATTACACCAGGTTTAGTAGTAGGTGCAGTTGCAGAACGTATCCGCTTCACCTCATACATTTTATTCATCGTGCTTTTCGCCTTATTTGTGTATTCGCCTTTGGCACACATGACATGGTCGCCAGATGGTTTCCTATTAAAAATGGGTGTGCTAGATTTTGCTGGAGGTACAGTTGTCCATATCTCTGCAGGTATGGCGGCATTGGCTGGAGCATTAGTCTTAAAACGTAGAAAATCACATATCGAACACCGTGAAGTACCACCTGCAAATATCCCTTACGTATTAATAGGTACAGGTTTATTATGGTTCGGTTGGTTTGGTTTTAATGCAGGTTCTGCATTAGGTGCAAATAGTTTAGCGGTTTCTGCTTTCTTAACAACCAATACTGCTGCTGGTGCTGCAGGCTTATCATGGATGTTTTTTGATGTAGCTAGAGGTAAAAAACCTTCAGTATTAGGGTTCTGTATCGGAGCGGTTGTAGGTTTAGTTGCCATTACTCCGGGTGCAGGTTTTGTGAGCATACCATCAAGTATTTTTATAGGTGCTGTTGCAGCTGTAATCTCTAATTTGGTTGTGTCTTGGAAACAAAAAACCAGCTTAGATGATACCTTAGATGTATTTCCTTGTCATGGTGTAGGTGGTATAGTTGGGATGTTGTTAACTGGTGTATTTGCGACTAAAACCGTAAATGGTTTGGGTGCAGATGGTTTGTTATACGGCAACCCTGAGTTCTTCTTTACTCAGTTAAAAGGTGCATTCATTGTCGTTGTCTTCAGTTTCGTGGTATCATTTGCCATTTTCAAATTGATCAACTTAGTGCAACCAATTCGTGTAAGTGCAGAAGAAGAGGAAGAAGGATTAGATGCAAGTCAGCACGACGAAAAGTATACACAAGGTACTTTAATTGTTGCAGGACAAGAAGTTCCAAACATTTAGCCATACAAATTATTTCGGGCTATTCATAAAAATTGAACCACATTTTAAGGTGGATAGCCCGAGTATTGCCCTTTTAATTCGTAGATAACGGAATACTACATAACCCTTAAAACTAAAATTATGAAAATTAAAGCTCTACTTTTTATCGCTGCCCTAGGATGCACAACTGCTACCTATGCACAAGAAAGCTCACCTTTGCAAATTTCTGGCTCGGTTGATACCTATTACAAATACGATTTCGCTAAGTCGGCCAATATTAACACCTACTTTGCGAATGAGCAGAATTCTATTTCATTAGGGATGATCGATTTGGCCTTGAAGAAAACCACAGGTAAAGCTTCATTTGTTGGTGAATTATCTTTTGGTCCACGCGGACAATCGCAATCTATCCCAAATGCAGCTGGTCTTTACGATGAAGCGACCAACAGTTTCAATATTCAGAATTTATATGTGAGCTATGCCTTTACCGATAAATTTAGCATGACTGCTGGTTACATGGGTACTTTTATTGGTTACGAGGTGATTTCGCCAGCGGCTAATTTTAACTATTCAACTTCTTATTTATTTGGTTCTGGTCCTTTTCAGAATGCAGGTATTAAAGCGAGCTATGCGTTTTCAGATAAAGTAAGTTTGATGGCAGGATTGTTTAACGATTGGAATGTGTACCAAGATTTTAATGGGGTATCTCATGTGGGTGCACAATTAACCGTAACGCCAGTTACCGGTTGGACAGCTTACTTGAATGTGCTTTCTGGTCGCTCGGCAGGTGCGCCAGGTACAGGAACCATTTTCGATTTAACTACAGCGTATCAGATTACCGAACAATTTAAGTTAGGCTTAAACGCCGCTGACTATACGGTATCAAATGATAATGGCGGTTACTCGGGCGTGGCTTTATATCCTCAATATGCATTTACCAAAGCAGTTGCTTTAGGTTTAAGAGGCGAATATTTTAACTATAAAGGTGTAGGTACAGCTGCAGATGTAAGTGTGGCTTCGATTACTTTATCTGCGAATATCAAATCTGGTGGTTTAACATTTATCCCAGAGGTTCGCTTTGATAGTGATAAAGATTTCTCTCAAGGATTTACAAAAAGTAACGGCATAAACCCTGCAAAATCAGCTTCTCAATTTTCTTTAGCTGCGGTTTACGCTTTTTAATAAACAAAACAAACGCTAAACGTCCCGATTTTTCGGGACGTTTTTTTATGCTGAACAGATGAAATTTATAACTAGCTTTTTCTTGTTGATGACTTGTGTTGTGTATGCCAATGCGCAAGACGAGAAATTATTACCAGTAGATGAACAGGGAAAGTTCATTTATTACGAAGTAGTAACTTTAAAAGGCACAACTCAAGATTCTCTTAAGCGTAGAGCTATCAATTATTTCAAAAATCAAAACAAGGATGTGCAGTTTAAGTCGGCACAGGGTGATACCGCATTCATCGCCACTGGTAAAATGATCATCACTAAAACGCTATTGGTAATGTCGCACCCTTCTGGAGAAATCCTGTATCGTTTTCAGGTAGAAGTAAAAGAAGGGAAGTATCGTTTTTGGTTAAGCGATTTTAGCTTTATTCCATACCAACGCGATCGGTATGGAAATTTTGTAGCCAGCACCACTATCGGTATACCTTTAGAAAGAGAGCCAGGTAAATTAAACGCCGGTCAGTGGAAAGAATATCAATTGCAAACTGCTACCTATGCCAAAGGCTTTGCTGTAAAGTTTAAGCAAGTTATGGCAAGCAGCAATCCAAGAGTCGAATCAGTGCCTGAGAAGAAAGTAATCAGTAAGAATTGGTAAATATTTAGCCACAGATTAACAGATTTTGAACTTTTAACATTTTATATAATCTGCTAATCTGCGAATATAAAAAAATCCTTGAATCCAGGGACCATAGTCGAAGACCCTTTTAGCTAATGCTTCGGACGATAGCACAAAAATTTTAAACGAGCTATTTAGAAGTTTTTGCGCCTAATTGTTTTTCAATCAATTTCAGCATTACTTTAAATTCCTTTTCTTCATATCCCATAGATTGGTAAATAATTTTACCTTCCTGATCTACTAAAATATTTCTTGGAATAGATTGTTTAGCGAATTTGCTAAACACACCTCTATCTACATCTGGCAAAATTGGAAAAGTAAATCCTTTGTTCGCTTTGTAAGGAATTAATTTATCCCAACCTTCTTCTCTGCCGAAAACGAAAAATGCAAAGTTCTTATTGTCTTTGTATTTATCCCAAATTTTAGTTTGTACTTCTGGTAATTCTACATTGCATGGAGGGCACCAAGTTGCAAATAGATTAATTAAAATCAATTTTCCTTTATAGTCGGCGATGTTAACGGTTTTACCTTTTTCAATTTCGAAAGTAAAGGATGGCATTGGATCGCCAATTTTGGTGTAGGTGTCTTTATCTTCTGTTTGTGCAAAAACAGTAACCGAATACGCGATGATTACTAACGATAAGAATATCTTCTTCATAAAAATGATTTTATGAACCAAATATACGCTAATCTATTTTACCTGCAATCTTAATGCACCATTTTATCGGCACAGGTAGAACTTGCAAAAGCTTCGGGTTTTGCTTTAAAAATAAAGCCCATACTTAAAATATAACCCATAGCCTCGTTTAATGCTTTGTTCGATTTAAACATCGGATTGGTGTTGATGTCAGCATGAACTTCTAAATCCACATCATAGATGTCCAATAAATCGCAAATGGAATAAGCAGTTTCAATAGATTTTTGCACTTCTACCAACATTCTTTCTTTAATACCCATTTGTTGCGTGGTTTTATCTTGGTTGATGTACATAAAACCGCCATGATGTTCTCTAAGCAAAACAATTACCGTTGCAAAATCGGTAACAGCCCCTTTAACTTGTGAGTCGGTGCCAATGCAAACTTTTAATTTGTAGCCGTTTTCGGTTTCGCGGATAATCGCTTGTTCAACTTCTTCTAAAATAGACGAGTGAATCACTTCGCCACTAAATTTCTTCCAGGTCATACGTATATGGTGTTAAGGTTAACAACCCGTAATCAGGTTTCCTAAAATTAAGGGGTTCGTATTACATAATGATTAATTCTGTGTTGTTTATTTGTCAACATTAAATTGGTTATCAACAAGATAGGTAAAATGTAAGAAAGATAGAGCTAAGAAAGCTGAGAATAAGTTATACTCTATTTTTAACCACATAGAAACATAGAACACCTAAGTAATTGTTGCAATCTTCTATTTTCACTATGTCTCTACGTGGTTAATTATGTTGTTTAGAAATATAGAATACTTAAGTTTTGGTGCAATTTTTCTATGTTCACTATGTCTCTATGTGGTTAAATTTAAATCTTCCGAATGTTAATCCTTATTCATTGCTCTTTGTTCCTTAATCATTTTATATCTCTACCTTTGCATTATGATGCTACAACCCATACTCGATAACCTGAAAATTACTGCGTTAAACCAAATGCAAGAAGCGGCAATTTCGGCAACAAAAAAAGGGAACGATATTTTGGTGTTAGCGCCAACCGGTTCTGGTAAAACTCTAGCTTTTTTATTGCCTGTTTTAAGTAATCTAGTAAAAGAGAGTAAAGGTGTACAGTGTTTAATTTTGGTTCCTTCGAGAGAATTAGCCCTACAGATAGAACAAGTGTTTAAACAAATGGGCACTGGTTTTAAGGTAAATTGCTGTTACGGCGGGCATCCTATAAAAACCGAACGTAATAATTTAGAACAAGCACCAGCAGTATTAATAGGTACGCCTGGTCGTATTGCGTATCATTTACGTCATAAAAACTTCGATGAATCATTCATCACTACTTTAGTACTAGATGAATTTGATAAAGCCTTAGAGTTTGGGTTTACAGAAGATATGTCGTACATCATTGGTAATTTATTATCTATAAAACAACGGATTTTAACATCAGCAACTGCAATGGAAGAAATCCCTGCTTTTACAGGTTTAAAAAATCATACGGAAATAGATTTTCTAAAAGATGTTCAAATTGCGCCAGACTTAAAACTGAAAAAAGTACAAACAACTGCCGAAGATAAATTAGATGCGTTATTTGAACTGATTTGTAAAATAGGAAGTAAAACCACCTTAATTTTTTGTAACCACAGAGAAACCGTTGACCGAATTAGCGATTTATTAATTGATAAGGATTTAGCGCATGATATTTTTCATGGGGGGATGGAACAAGATGAGCGTGAAAGAGCTTTGCTGAAATTCAGAAACGGTAGCATTAAAATTTTAATCACCACCGATTTAGCTGCAAGAGGTTTAGATATTCCAGAAGTAGAATACATCATCCATTATCAATTACCCTATACCGAAGATGCATTTTTGCATAGAAACGGTCGCACAGCGAGAATGAATGCCAAGGGTACCGCATATTTGATTTTAGCAGACGATGAAAAATATCCATTTTTAAAAGCCGATATTGAAACGGAGAAATTAAAAGGTCCGTATAAATTACCTCAAGATAGTATTTGGCAAACCTTGTACATTAGTGCAGGTAAAAAAGATAAAGTAAATAAAATTGACATCGTTGGCCTATTGCTTAAAAAAGGCGGGCTACAAAAAGACGATGTTGGTTTAATTGAGGTAAAAGATCAGGCAAGTTACGTGGCGATTAAAAGAAAATTAGTTCCTCAAGTTTTACGAACTTTGGCTAACGAAAGAGTAAAGAATAAAAAAGTTAAAATAGAGACAGCCATGTAGTTGGCTGGGTGTTAGTTGGTATTTTTTTGGAAATAGTACACACTATCACATCACGAAAAAAGAAGAAAATGAGCAATAACGATATCATGAAAAAACTAAGGGTAGCATTATCCTTAAATAGCGATCAAATTATAGAGATTTGTAAACTGGTTGGTTTTACAGTAACTAAAAGTGAATTAGGCGATATTTTTAGAAATGACGAGCACCCTAATTTTAAAAAATGTGGAGATCAAATTTTGCGTAATTTCTTAAATGGCCTAGTTATTTATAAACGCGGACCAAGAGAAGAGAAAAAAGCTTAATTTTTATCATTGAACCTGTTGAAAGATCTTTCCCAGATATAGCCTAGTATTTAGTTAATATCGTATCTAGAAATTGGTTTTCTATTAACCAGTTTTTCGATCTTCTCTAAAAGGATATCCATTTTAAACGGTTTCGACATAAAATCGTCTGGAGCACATTCCATGTCCTTCACTTCTTTTAAATCGTATAAACCCGACATCATTAAAATAGGAATATTTTTGGTGTCTTCATGAGATTTGAGTTGACTACATATCACTCTACCATCGATTTTACCTAATACCACATCTAGTAAAATTAGATCCGGTTCAAATTCAGCCAAACGTTCAAAAACTAGTTCTGCATCATTCAGAGGCTCAACATCGTATCCACCAATTTCTAGAATTAGCTGTATGGTTTCTAATACATCATCATCATCATCAACTACAAGTATTTTCTTCATAACGGCAAATATATAATATTGTAAGATTAATTATATAACAACATAAATTCAATTCAGTTTAATTTTGTTCTAACTAATTTCGATTAAACTAAAAAGGCTCCAATTTGGAGCCTCTCATTTCTAGCTTATAACTTTGACAAAGTTATAGCAAGTAGCCATGAAACTTTGTCAAAGTTTATTTATTAAACTAATTTCTTGTATCTAATTCTATGTGGAGTTACATCTCCCAATCTTTTCTTACGGTTTTCTTCGTAATCAGAATAATTACCTTCAAAGAAATAGACCTCTGAATTACCTTCGAAAGCTAAAATGTGTGTACAAATACGATCTAAGAACCATCTATCGTGACTAATCACCACGGCACAACCACCAAAGTTTTCCAACGCCTCTTCTAAAGCACGTAAGGTATTTACGTCGATATCATTCGTTGGCTCATCCAGCAATAATACATTTGCGCCTTTTTTCAAGGTAATGGCCAAGTGCACACGATTACGCTCTCCACCAGATAAAATACCAACTTTTTTCTGCTGGTCGCCACCATTAAAGTTAAACTTAGATACATACGCACGTCCGTTTACAGCTTTATTACCTAATTGAATATTATCAAGACCATCGGTAATGTTTTCGTAAACCGTTTTGTCTGCATCCAAATCATTGTGCATTTGATCTACATAACCTAACTCAACAGTTTCTCCAACTCTAAATGTTCCTTTGTCTGGCGTTTCTTGTCCGGTAATTAGACGGAACAAGGTTGTTTTACCAGCACCATTCGGACCGATAATACCAACAATTCCTGCAGGAGGTAAAGAGAAGTTTAGGTTTTCGAATAAGATTTTATCGCCATATGCTTTGGTTACATCGGTAGCTTCAATAACTACATTACCTAAACGCGGACCAGCTGGAATAAATAACTCCAATTTGTCTTCGCGTTCTTTTCCGTCTTCAGATGCTAGTTTATCGTAGTTTGCTAAACGAGCTTTAGATTTTGCATGTCGAGCTTTTGGCGCCATACGAACCCACTCTAACTCACGCTCTAACGCTTTTTGACGTTTGCCTTCTGTCTTATCTTCCTGAGCTAAACGTTTTGCTTTTTGCTCCAACCAAGTAGAATAATTTCCTTTCCATGGAATACCTTCACCACGATCTAATTCTAAAATCCAGCCTGCAACGTTATCTAAGAAATACCTATCGTGAGTAACCGCGATCACTGTTCCTTTATAGTTTTGTAAAAACTGCTCTAACCAATCGATACTTTCCGCATCCAAGTGGTTGGTAGGCTCATCTAACAATAAAACATCTGGTTCTTGCAGCAATAAACGACACATGGCAACTCTTCTTCGCTCACCCCCAGAAAGTACACCAATCTTAGTTTCAGGTTCTGGACAACGCAGTGCATCCATCGCTCTTTCTAATTTGGTATCTAATTCCCAAGCATTAACCGCATCAATTTTATCTTGTAGTTCGCCTTGGCGAGCCATCAATTTTTCCATTTTATCGGCATCAGAATAATTTTCTTCTAAACCGAAGGCTTCATTAACTTCTTCGTATTCTTTAAGGATAGCGGTAATTTCTGAAACACCTTCCTCAACTACTTCGCGTACGGTTTTGCTCTCATCTAAAATTGGTTCTTGGGCTAAATAGCCAACGCTATAGCCTGCATTAAAAACTACTTCGCCCTGAAAAGATTTATCTAAGCCAGCAATAATTTTTAATAAAGATGATTTACCAGAGCCGTTTAAACCAACAACGCCGATTTTTGCTCCGTAAAAGAAGGATAAGTAAATATTTTTTAAAACCTGTTTTTGTGGTGGATAGATTTTACTCACTCCAGCCATTGAAAAGATTATTTTTTCGTCTGACATAATTAATAGTATTTGTGCAAAGATGCTTAAAAGTGAAGAGAGTTGAAAGTTATTGAGATGGGTTTTTGTTTTGTCATCCTGAGCTTGTCGAAGGATCTATACTAAGTCTAGTATTATTACTTACATGTCGTCATTGAGAGGAGAGAAACGACGAAGCAATCTTTCTTGCTTTTCTTTTTTAGCTCGCCGCCGCTATGGCTCTTACCTTTTTCTTGATAAAAAGGTAACCAAAAATCAAGGCTTAGTATCATCTCTCGGATTAAGCTATCAAAACTTTTAGGGCAACAAGCAGCAGATTCGATGAAAAATCGAACTAGCTCATTGTTTTGGGCTGTGGTTTTGAAAGTGTTTGCACAAGTTTTAATGCTTTCTCCTTCGGGATGCTACAAGGCCGTTCCCCCGTTCTTGGCGGTGGATTGTGGTTTGGAATTGGTTGTATTGCGGTCGCGTCATTTCGACCGTAGCGGAGAAATCTTTGTCGACGACTTAACAAACAAAATTTGAGTATTCAAACCTTCTGCCATTATTGCGTGTTTAATCTACTAAAATTGTATATTTAGTCAGTAGATGGTAAGTTTTAGGAAATATCGTCATCCTACACATCTTTATCCACCGAAATGGCGTAATTGTTGATAAAATATAAAAATTGGGAAGCTATATTTATAAAAGTAATTTATAGTTTAGAGTCAACCCGATTACACACATATTATGGAAGCTAAATTTTCTCCACAAGTAAAAGACGTGATTTCTTTTAGCAGGGAAGAAGCCCTGAGATTAGGACACGATTATATAGGCGCAGAGCATTTGTTATTGGGCCTTATTCGCGAAGGCGATGGTATGGCCATAAAGATTTTAAGATCTTTAGGTGTTGATACCGCTAAACTTCGTCGCTCTATTGAAGAAGCTGTTCGTGGCACATCTAGCGTTACGGTTAACTTGGGCAATATCCCTTTAACAAAACAGGCTGAAAAGGTTTTAAAAATAACCTATTTAGAAGCGAAAATATTTAAAAGCGATTTAATTGGTACAGAGCATTTATTGTTATCTATTTTAAGAGATGATGATAATATCGCTTCGCAGATTTTATTGCAATACAGTGTTACGTACGAAATTTTTAAACAAGAGGTAGAAGTCAACAAAAACGGTTTTAGAGACGAAGCTCAAGGCGGTGGTACTGCTGGCGGTGGCGATGACGATTTTCAAGAAGAAGAAAGTTTCAGTGCACCTAAAAAAGTTTCAGACATTAAATCTAAAACTCCTGTATTAGATAATTTTGGTCGTGATTTAACACGTGCTGCCGAAGAAGGCAGATTAGACCCAATTGTTGGTCGTGAGAAAGAAATTGAGCGTGTTTCTCAAATCTTATCGCGTAGAAAGAAAAACAATCCAATTTTAATTGGTGAACCTGGTGTTGGTAAAAGTGCCGTTGCAGAAGGTTTGGCTTTAAGAATTGTACAACGCAAGGTTTCTCGTGTTTTATTTAACAAACGTGTAGTTACGCTAGATTTAGCTTCATTGGTTGCAGGTACAAAATACCGCGGTCAGTTTGAAGAGCGTATGAAAGCGGTAATGAACGAGTTAGAGAAATCTACCGATGTGATTTTATTTATTGATGAGATTCATACGATAGTTGGAGCAGGTGGAGCATCAGGTTCTTTAGATGCATCGAACATGTTTAAACCTGCATTAGCCAGGGGCGAAATACAATGTATTGGTGCGACCACTTTAGATGAGTATCGTCAGTACATTGAAAAAGATGGTGCATTAGATCGTCGTTTCCAAAAAGTAATGATAGAGCCAGCTACGCCTGATGAAACCATTGAAATTTTAAATCGTATTAAAGAAAAGTACGAGGAACATCATGGTGTTACGTACACAGATGAGGCAATAAATGCTTGTGTGGCGTTAACATCTAGATACATTACCGACCGCTTTTTACCAGATAAAGCAATTGATGCATTAGACGAAGCAGGTTCTAGAGTGCATTTAACTAATATCCATGTTCCAGAAAATATTATCACTATCGAAAGTAAGATAGAGGATATTAAAATTGAAAAGAACAAAGTAGTTAAGAGCCAAAAATACGAAGAGGCAGCCAAATTGCGTGACACTGAGAAAAATCTGTTAGAAGAATTAGATCGTGCTAAAGCAGAATGGGAAGCTGAAACTAAAACGAAACGCTATGAAGTTACGGAAGATAATGTAGCTGAAGTGGTTTCAATGATGACTGGTATTCCATTGCAACGTGTTGGACAAACCGATAGTGTGAAGCTATTGAATATGTACGAAACTGTTGCGGAAAAAATTATTGGTCAGGATGATGCGATTAAGAAATTAACAAAAGCGATCCAACGTACAAGAGCTGGGTTAAAAGACCCTAAAAAACCAATCGGTTCATTTATTTTCTTAGGTCCAACAGGTGTTGGTAAAACTGAGCTGGCAAAAGAATTAGCTCGTTTTATGTTTGATAGCGATGATTCGCTAATTCAAATTGACATGAGTGAATACATGGAAAAATTCGCTGTTTCTCGTTTAGTAGGGGCGCCTCCAGGATACGTTGGATACGAAGAAGGCGGGCAATTAACGGAAAAAGTTAGAAGAAAACCATATGCTGTTATCTTATTAGATGAGATTGAAAAAGCTCACCCTGATGTGTTTAATATCTTGTTACAAGTATTAGATGAAGGTCAGTTAACAGATAGTTTAGGCAGAAAAGTAGATTTTAGAAATACAATTATCATCATGACATCTAACATTGGCGCTCGTCAACTGAAAGATTTCGGAGCAGGTGTTGGTTTCTCTACTTCAGCTAAGGTTAATCAAAGCGATGCACATAGTCGTGGTGTAATTGAAAATGCATTGAAACGTGCTTTTGCTCCTGAGTTTTTAAACAGAGTTGATGATGTGGTGGTGTTTAATAGTTTAGGTAAAGAAGAAATCTTTAAAATTATCGATATCGAATTGAAATCTTTATTCGGTCGTGTACATAACTTAGGTTATGAAGTGAAATTGACTGATCCTGCGAAAGAATTTATCGCAGACAAAGGCTTCGATAGTAATTTTGGTGCTCGTCCATTAAAAAGAGCTATTCAGAAATATTTAGAAGATCCAATTGCTGAAGAAATCTTGAAAGGAGATATCCATGATGGAGATACTTTAGAAATAGATTACGATAAAGAGAAAGAAGAGATTACTGTTGCACACAAAAGCAATGGTAAGAAGAAGAAAAAAGAAGAAGGAGCTTAATTGAAAAAATCACCCAATTGGGTGATTTTTTCGTTATAAACCATTCCAACAAAATAACATTTTATAGCTTTGAGCTCTATTGTAGCCGAAACCCAATTTGTTATGTTCAAGTTCATTATTTTTCTTTTATCCATTGCACTACTTTCAATAACAGTCAAAGCAGCAACTGGCTGTGTTCTTACTTCTAATAAGTCAAAAATTTACACGAAGAAAAACGGCGGAGCTGGTAGTACAGATTATAGAACTACTAACGTTTCTACAGCACTTTCAGGTTGTGAATACGCACAAACTACAACTTCTTGCACAGTAGGCGGTTCTGGTCCAGGGTTTTTAGGTGATACAGTTGTATTAAATTGTCCAATAGATAATTATGTTTGGTTAATCTTACTGTTTTTTGGTGGATTAGGTTTTGTTCATGTTCGCAATAAATGCTTGTTAGATTTATTAAATCAGCCTCAGGACAATCCATTCAGCTTTTTTGAAAAAAATCTATAACATTTTAATAAAAAGAAATATGTATCTTAGAGAATAATTTATCCCGCTCTAATGTATAAATTTTTCATACTGTTTTTAGTTGCTTTCGGAATGGCTCTTTCCGTAAAGGCTACAACTGGTTGTGTTCTTAGTTCAAATCTTACAAAAATTTACACTTCGTTACAAAGTGGTACAACATATAGATCAACGACCTCTTTTACCGCACTTTCTGGCTGTGTATATAAGCAAACTACAAATACTTGTAATGTAAGTGGTTTAGGGTCAGGATTTAAAGGGGATACAACTATATTGGATTGCCCATTAGATGAGTATACTTGGTTGGTTTTATTGTCTTTGGGTGGATTAGGGTTTTTTCATATTCGTAAAAAAAGTTTACTTATTCCTTTCAACAATCCCTTATAATAGTCGACTAAAGCTTTTTTACGGATATTTCATAATACTAATGAAATAGTTATCTTAGTAGCATAATTTATCCCGCTCTCATGTTTAAGTTTTTCATCTTATTTGTAGCTACTTTTGGAGTGGTTATTTCAGTAAACGCTACAACTGGCTGTATTCTTAGTTCTAATCTGACAACAATTTATACTTCAGTACAAAATGGTACTAATTATAAATCAAATTCAACTTCTACTGCATTATCAGGCTGTACATATAAGCAAACTACAAGTCCATGTACTGTAAGTGGTTCTGGTCCAGCATTTTTAGGAGATACAGCTATATTAAATTGTCCGATAGATAATTATACTTGGTTAATCTTGATTTTTTTTAGTGGATTAGGGTTTGTATATGTCCGCAAGAAAAACTTGGTTTTAAATTAGTTTCATTAACGCTTCATAATAATTTTCGAAGGCTTTTTCCTCTGTAGCTAGAAAAAGAAAAGGCTCAATAAGCTCTAATTCCATTAACAAAAATTCATTGTTTACTACCGCACCGTCAACTCTAGCGTACAAACAATTTTTTGCAAATAGATCTACATATTGTTGTGCAGTTGCTAATAAATGTTTCGGTGGTTGTTGAGGATGAATTGTTCCTCCAAAGGAATGTTGCACTCTAAAATCTCCTGATCTTGCTTTTTTCAATAATGCATGACTAAATTTTCCGCCAAAGAAGAGAAATGACCATTCACCAGTTTGTTCAATTTCTATTAAAAATGGCTGAAGAATAAAATCTTCTTCTTGGAGTAAATCATTAAGTTTTGTGCTTATTTCTTCAGCATTTGCTGCGGTAACTTTAAATGTATTTTTAGAACCCCCGCTCACAGCTGGTTTAACAATTATCTTATCTGTATCTAGTTGTCCAAAGTAATCTTGTAAGTTGATTTTTTCCCCTTTGTTGATAAAAATGCTTTTTGTTACTTTTAATCCAGCTTTTTCAATATCATGCAAATAGTGTTTGTCGGCGTTCCATTTTACAATATCAATTGGATTTAAAAGTTTGATGTTTTTGCTTTCTAAAGTTGCTAACCACTTATAAAAATCAGTTATTAAATCAAAATAATCCCAAGGTGATTTTAGAATAGCTAAGTCATAGTTTTCCCAAATAATCTGAGGATCGTTCCAAATTACTTTTTCGATCTTTAAGTTTTTAGATTGAATAAATTTTAAAAGAGAATCATCTTCATTTTCGACAGTTGGAGAGGCATAAGCACCTTTATCCTGATAAGTTACGAGGGCAATATTCATGTAATTGGTTTGAATTTCGAAGGTAAGAAATTTCCTTTTCAAGTCATTGCGAGGAACGAAGCAATCTTAAAGCGAATAAAAGAAACAATAGTTATAAGATTGCTTCGTGCCTCGAATGACAAGTTGAGATTTAAAACAAATTGAGTTGCGCATTTGGTATGCTAAATAATGAGCTATCCAACTCAATGTTTTCAGTATTTAAACCGTTTAACCTGCAATGGAGTTTAAACGTGTTTCTAATTATTTCTGCAAAATTCCCTTCTCCACGCATTCGAGTTCCAAAACGACTGTCGTTTACATTTCCATTATGGCAATTTTGTATTTGATGCCAAACTTTGTCAAATCGATCTGGAAAATTTTTACGCAACCAATCTTCAAATATTTTATGAATTACTCCATTTAATCTGACCACAGTATAACCTGCACGTTTAGCGCCATTAATTGAACTTGCTTGTAAAATAGCTGGCATTTCATAATCATTTAATCCTGGAATCATCGGCGCTGCCATTACACCTGTAGGCAAGCCAACTTTACTTAATTCTTCAATAATTTTCAGCCGTTGTTTTGCTGTGGTTGTTCTGGGTTCGAGTTTTAAACGTAATTTTTCATCTAAACTGGTAATAGAAACGTACACCATAGCTAATTTCAGTTTCGCCATTTCTTGCAGAATGTCTAAATCTCTTAAGATTAAAGAATTCTTTGTGATCATTGAAATGGGTTGCTTATAAGCTAATGCAATTTCCAAAAGCTGACGAGTGAGTTTAAATTTCCGTTCAGCAGGTTGGTAGCAATCGGTATTGCCAGATAAAGATATCGGATAGGCATCCCAACTTTTTCGTTCTAAAAATTTCTTGAAAAGTTCAGGTGCATCTTTTTTAACGATTATTTTTCGCTCAAAATCTAAGCCTGCACTAAAGCCCCAATATTCATGAGAATTACGAGCATAACAATAAATACAGCCATGTTCACACCCTTGATAAGGATTTAATGAATATGCCATGCCCACATCAGGGCTATCCACTTTGTTGACAACGGATTTAGATTTTCCGATAATGAAAGTTGTTTTAGCATTTGGCTCTTCCCAATCATCAATTCCTTCTGGATGCTCTTTTGCTAAAGAATTTTTAAGAAATTTATTGGATGTGTTAAACTGTGCGCCACGTCCATTTAAATAATTATCCTGATTCTCTTCTCTGATGCTCATGAATTAAAATTACTAATATTTTTAGCAATTTTAATTTTGAATTTTCAACAAAATGTTTATTATTTAATACGACCGTTTTCGTTTTCTAATGCTGAATTTCTTGTTCTTGGACCTTTAGCTTTACTATCTGCAAATTTATAAGTGAAGTTAAGTTTAAGTTGACGGGTTTCATAATAACTGTAATTCTTCATGTAAAAACCTTCAAAATTTTGAGTAGAATAACCCTTACTTCCTTTATAAATATCTGTAAATGCTAGCCTTATTGTTGCGCTATTCTTAAAGAAGCTTTTTTGTAAACCCAAATCTACCTGACTTGTAGCTTTCATAATTTCGTTACCACCAATCAGTCTTTTAGAATTTAGAAAACCTAAAATTTCTCCTGTAACTTGATAGGGCATTTTAAAGCGTTGCTGAATATTTAATCGACCTGCAAACTGTTTTAGATTTAAATCTCTGTATTGATCAAAAGAAATTTTATTTTGAATATGATAAACTGTGCCGTTAAAGGTAATATCCCACCATTTAGTTGGAGTGTATAATTGAGTTAAGGAAAGTGAAATATTTTGTTGAATTCCCAGGTTTCTTGGAATCATTACAATACTGGTTTTAGCTACTGTATCTGTAATATTTGCACTAAAATCACTTGTGTGCGCAAAGTTTAAGCTTACTATAGTATTACTTTTATAGGCATATTGAAATGTAAAACGATGACTTAATTGGGGTTTTAAAAATGGATTTCCTTGCCAAAAAGAAAGTTCATCTAATAAATAAACAAAAGGATTTAAGTCATTATAAGCTGGTCTGTCAATCCTCCTTGAGTAACCAAATGAGAAATTATGATTTTCTGAAGGTTTAACTGATGCACTAAAAGATGGGAAAAAATTGGTATAATTTCTTTTGATGTTCTCTAGCGAATCTTTTCCATTTATTTTAAAAGCTAATTCACCTTCTGAAGCAGAATTTTCTACACGTAAGCCACCTTGCAAAACCCATTTCCCAAACGGCCTTTTGTAATTTGCATAGGCGCTTGCAATGTTCTCATTAAAATTAAATGTATTAGATCTACGTTCATCAAATATTTCATTTGTGTTAAATACTTGATAAAATCTTGAATTATTACTCGTTTCAATTGCAGAATATTTAGTGCCAGTTTCTAACTTTCCTTTCCAGAGATTTGTGGTATAATCTGCTTTAGCTGCTTTTAAATAGATTTTTGCTCCATTTAAAGTTCTGTAATAGTTTTCTTGTGTAACATTATTTTGAGTCGAATAAATGTTAGATTGAAGATTGCCAGCTCCTTTTTCGTAAAAACCATAGTCTGCATCGATATTAAGAATTTTACCTAAAGTATCTTCGTATTTATAATTTAGATTTATGTTATATCTTTCGGTATTCTGATGATAATAATCGTTTATAGCATTTAATGTTTGGTCTATAGTTGAAGAGTTTGGCAAACCAATATCTGTTCTGGTATCTGTAATGCCGCCACCAAAGATGAAATTTCCATTCACTAAAATGCCTACTGTATTTTTACTATCAATTGCATAATCTGCGCCCAAACGAGCACCCATTTTCTTTCGCTTATCTACATCATCAGTAAAGCTATCGTAAGTTTTTCCATTCTGAATTCTATCAGATCCATATAGATAGGAATAGTAACCAAAAAAGTGGTTGTAACTGCCATAGATATTCAGGTTATTATTTCTATAATTAAAAGTTAAATCTTGATTTTGCCTCAAATAAACACCATAGGAAATGCCAGCTGTAGTTGTGCCATTAAATCCTTTCACTTGAGATTTTAGTATTTTGATATTGATTATTCCGGACGAACCTGCAGCATCATATTTTGCAGTTGGACTATTAATAATTTCAATGGATTTAATTCCAGATGCTGGCATCGCTCTCAATAAATCCACTATTTCTCTACTAGATAAATAAGTTTGTTTTCCGTCTAACAAAATCATAGCACCTTGTTTTCCATTTAAGGTGATTGAATTATTGTTGTCGATAAAAATACCTGGCGCATTTTTTAAAGCATCTAGCGCATTTCCACCTTGAGCCGTAATACTTTTTGCAACATTATAAATGATACTATTTGCATCTACTTCAATTAAATTTTGCTTAGACTGAACTATAACTTCATTTAATGTTTGCGAGGTAGGTGCAAGATAAATGATGCCAAAATCTTTGTTGGCAAGTTCGAAAGCTACTTTATAGGTTGTAAAACCAGTATGCTTTATGATTAAGTTATATGTACCTTTTATATTGAATCTTAATTCAAATAATCCATTTGAATTAGAGACCGTTTTTGCTACTTCTTTATTTTCGGAATTTACGAGAGAAACTGTTGCATCAGCTATTGCTTGTTGAGTTTCATTTAGAATTTTGCCAGTTATTTTGAAAGAAGTTGTTTGGGCAAGTAAAGTGAAATTGGTTGCCAAAAAGACAAAAACGAAAAGTATAATTCTAAAAACGTGCATCTACTAATTAATATATGTTGCACTAAAATGCAATTTAAATTATAAAGTAGTGAATTGTAACTACAATACTGTAATTATGGAGTTGGAGAACGTTTGGCCAAAGGAATATAGTCCATTGGCACCATATCAGCTACTTTTTCATACGCCCAAAAGCCTTCAAATAGGAGAGAGCGGGAATCTAAAGTCCCTCCACCTTCATAAAAACGAATTGGCCCATCGGTTAGTTTAGCTACCGAAAGTTCGTAATCAGGAATGTATAAAGGTCTGAAAATCCAAAAGCCAGAGTTGGAATATACTGTAGATTCTCTTTCTTTCGTATACATTACACATAATGAATTGGTGTAATTTAACAACTTTAAATCCTTGTTATAATAGTGTACTAAGGTGTCTGGAAGCACTTCTGCATTGTTAAATTTATCTATGAATTTTGGCAGTGCTTGTTGCTTTTGCCAATATGCTAATAGAGAAGTATCAACTTTTGCAGCGGTTTTTCGTATACCAGTTTTTCCAGGTGGATTTTTAAGCGCTAAAATATTTTTGTTAATGATACTATCTGGAGCTCGATTTGGATTAGGTACTTTTATTATTTTATTGATAATAAAGCCTTCTGCTTGGCTCGTACCTTTGTAAAGCGATTTAAAAAAATGTTGCGCAGAACCATAATAAGCAATCTCTCTCAGATCAATGTATTTTTTGTTTTTTGCATTTGATGCTTTTAATTCCTCAAAGAAAGGTTTGCCAGCATAGTAAATAATATTTGTACGCTTGTTATATTCAAAATAATCTAACATGTATTTTATTCTATAACCCAGTGCTTTATTTTCTACAATTAAAAATTCATCCGTTTTAACGGTTAATGTGCTTGTCGTAATATCATAATCAACTCTTAACACTTGTGGGTTTATTATTTTACAAGCCTTAGCGTTTGGCGATGTCCCAATAAAATATTGTTTAAACTGGTTGATGTATTTTTGTCGATTAGGATCTGCCCGTATTACAACCTCATTTAGCATTACGGCATTTTCTTTTAAAACAAACTCTACCTGAACTGATTTATCAGAAATAATGATGTTTTTTGAGAAAGGGAGATAGCCTATCATTTGAACTAAAATATCGTAGCTGCCAGGTTTTAGGTTTGGAAGTCGAAATTTTCCATCAGCATCAGTAGCGGTAGCAATTTTATATCCACTCACATACACACCAGCGCCAGGCAAAGTTTCCTTTTGGTCTTTAACTACACCAGTTATAGAAAATGTATTTTGGGAATAGCCTTCAGTACTTAAAAATAAAATAATACAGGATAGCAAGAGCGCTCTAAACATGGCAACTAATGTAGTAAATCAGCCATATATTATTTAATAAAGTAGAGAAATTTAACTTTTTTAACATTTCTACTTTTTAGTCGTAGGGATATAATCCATAGGAACTAAATCAGCAACTTTTTCATACGAAAAATACCCTTTATAAAGCAAACTTCTAGGGTCGTATGTGCCTCCATTTGCATAAAAGAGCACAGGAGGTACCAATAAATCAATAACAGAAATTTGATAGTCACCAATATCTGGCGGACGAGATTGTTTAAGTCCTGAGGTTTTATATGAAGATGATTCAAGTTCGTTTTTGTAAATGACATATAGAGCATCTTTATAATTCATCATTTTTAAATCGGCATTAAATGATTTTACTAAAGTATCGACTAAAACTTCTCCTCTATTTAATGTGTTTATTTCTTTAGGTTCATTCCTTTGCTTCATCCAATACGACAATGAATCTGAACCATTAAAAGTAATAGCTATACCTTTCTGTGCATCCATCAATCTTTTAATGGATGCGTTAATTAAACTGTCAGGCTTTCTTCCAGGGTTTGGAATTGTACCTAATTTATTAATAACAAAGCCTTCTTCCTTAATTTTATTTGCATACAATGATTTGAAAAAATGTTGAATAGAACCGTTATAAGCAATTTCTCTGTTCTTCTTCCATTTTTTTTGCTTAGCATTACTTCCTTTTAATTCTTCAAAAGATGGAAGCCCTGCATAATAAAATATTTTAGTTCTGTAATTATACTCAAAGTTCTTTAGCAAGTATTTTATACGATAGCCTAGCGCTTTGTTTTCAATTAGTAGAAAGTCACTTGCCCGTATAGTTAATAAGCTATTTGGAATATCGTCATCAACGCCTAAAATATTCTCGTTTAGTATTTTACACTCACTTGCATTTGGAGTTTTTCCAATAAAAAAATCTTTAAATAAAGCGATATAATATGCTCTATTCGGATCAGGTTTAATGACCACTTCATTCAATAAGGTCGTATTCTCTGTTAGTAAAACTTCAATATTTATCGACTTATCTGAGATGATTATATTTTTTGAATAGGGAAGATAGCCTATCATTTGCACTATAATATCATAATTACCCGGCGCAAGTTTTGGCAATGCAAATTGTCCATCACTATTAGTTGATGTAGCTATTTTGTAACCACCAATAAATACAGAAGCACCAGGAAGCGTTTCTTTTTTGTCTTTAACAATTCCAGTAATAGAATAGGTGTTTTGGGCAAAAGAATAAATGCTAATGCAAGTAATCAGTATAAAATTAAACAGCAATTTTTTAACCATGCTGTAAACTTAACTAAATAATTAGGTGTTAAAAAATAAAATAAACGTGACAATAAAAAAAAGAGAATTATCCTAATAAATCTTTTGCATTTTGTAAAGCAGAAGTCCCTGGATTTTTGCCGCTCAGCATTTCCGCAATGGCGTGAATTCTATCTTCAGCGTTTAATTTACGAATACCTGTAGTGGTTTTATTGCTTTCTTCGTGTTTATAAACAAAGTAATGCGAATTGCCTTTAGCTGCAATTTGAGGTAAATGGGTAATGGATAATACCTGCATATCCTCTCCTAAATTTGCAATTACTTCGCCAACTTTTAACGCAGTTTCGCCAGAAATACCTGTATCAATTTCATCAAAAATTAAAGTAGGCAGAGAGGTATATTTAGCCAGCAAAGCTTTAATAGCCAACATTAATCGTGATAATTCACCGCCAGATGCAACCTTATTTATTGGAGCAGGTGCTTGTCCAGCATTTGCCGTGAAAAATAGATTAATTTCATCTAAACCATCTTTATTTAAATCCGTTAGTGCGTTTTGATTAAAAACCAATTTAGCACTTGGCATACCTACTTGTTTTAAAGTTAAAGTAGTTTGTTCCTCAACTATTTTAATGGCCTTTTTACGATTTAAGCTTAATTCGTTTGCTTGCTTTGTTAATTCGGCAGTGAGCGAAACGATATCTTTTTTCAACTGTTCAATCTCTTCATCAGAATGAATTAATTGACTTAAGTTATCTTCTAGCTGTTGTTGAATGGCCAATAATTCTCTGTTATTTGCTACACGATGTTTTTGCTGTAAAGTATATAAAACGTCTAATCGTTGTTGAATAATTGTTAATCGTTCTGCACTATGTAGTGTTTTTTCTTCAATGCCAGCAGTTTCATCTGCAATGTCTTTAAGTTCAATTATGCTCGAACGCAAACGCTCATATAACACATTAATTTCAGGAGCAAATTTTTCGATACTTTGGAGTTGTAAAGATGCCTCTTTTAAAATACTAGTTGCAGAAACTTCATTTTCAGTAAGGAGGGAAGTAGCAGCTAGCAAACTTCTTTTAATACCTTCAGCATGAGTTAACCGCTCTAGTTCTTGTTCTAATTCCTCTTGCTCACCTTCTTTTAATCCTGCTTGCTCTAATTCATTGAATAAAAATTGTTCGTAATCTTGCTTGCTTCGAGCTTCATCAGCTTTGCTAATTAAAGTCTTTAACTGCAAACTATTTTGTTTTAACTGTTTAAAACCTGCTCTATAGGATGCTAAAAACGAGGAATGATTAGCCAGAGAATCTACAATTAATAACTGAAAATCTGCATCATTAATTTCTTGTGTAGCATGTTGAGAATGAATATCAATAAGTTGCTCCCCAATTTGTTTTAAGATGGTAAGATTAACAGGCGTATCATTAATAAATGACCTCGATTTTCCATCCATAGAAATCTCTCTTCTTAAGATGCTTTCTTTAAAAAAATCTAAATCATTCGTTTCAAAAATGGGTTTTAACTTTTCATCTGCCAATAAAAAAATACCTTCTATTACACACTTTTTATTTTGATTAAAAAAGTACTTGCTTTCAGCCCTTTGACCTAAAATCAATGAAAGCGCCCCTAAAATGATAGATTTCCCAGCGCCTGTTTCACCCGTAATAATGTTTAAACCCTGATCAAATTCAATGTCCAAACTATCAATTAAAGCATAGTTATGTATAGAAAGTTTTTGTAGCATATCGTGATGCTAAATTAACATAAAAGCGTTTAGCTTTCAAGAAGAGATTTGAGTTTAGCAAAATAAAAAAGGGTAAGAAGATTAGTTCTTACCCTTAGCGTATCATTTGTTTGGTGTTTAATTCTATTTGTTGTTAAGTTTTAATTCAAAAGCTTTATCTAATTCAAGTTTTAACGGAGTAGTAGCATTAAGCTTTAAACTTGGAGTTTCTAAAATAGCATCAGAAGTGTTTAACTTCAAATTCGTAATAGTCGAAAGTTTAGCAGTTAAGGGCAAAAAAGCTTTTTGTACAGCTAAGTTACTGTCAAATAACAAGAAGGCTTTGTCAGTTTTAATCCCTTTAGCTTTTTTTAATTCCTCTAAGTCTTGTTCATATTTTTTTCTTAACTCTTTGTATTCTGGTGAATCTTGAAGCTTTTTAATTTCTTCCATTTTATTTTTCCATTCAGGAGAATTGAATTTTTTATTCATTTCTTCCGCATTTTTTTGGATATCAGCCATTTTGCTTTTCCATTCAGGAGAATTGAATTTTTTCTCCATTGCTTCAGCATTTAATTTAACCTTTGCCATCTGATCTGCCCACTCTTTCGATTGAAACTTTTTTGCTATAGCTAAACTCTGTTCTTGCACTTTGGCCATTTGATCTTTCCACTCTTTCGATTGAAACTTTTTTGCCATTGTTAAGCTCTGTTCTTGCACTTTGGCCATTTGATCTTTCCATTCTTTTGATTCAAACTTTTTTGTCATTAATTCAGCATTTTGCTGAACTTTAGCCATATGCTCTTTCCATTCTGGTGAATTGAACTTTTTCTCCATTTCTTTAGAATCAAATTCAATCTTCGCCATCCTCTCTTTCCATTCTGGAGAGTTGAATTTTTTCTCCATCGCCTCAGCATTTAATTTTATCTTAGCCATTTTATCTTTCCACTCAGGAGAATTGAACTTTTTATCCATTTCATCCATCTTTTTCTTAACTGCTTCTGGCAAACTATCTTTAGATGTATATACAGTTTGTTTGCCGTCTTTGTCTGTGATAACCATTTTAAATTGCTTTTTCTTTTTGGTTGTATCGGTATCGGCTCTAACAACTAAATGGTTACTTAAATTTTTTGTTTCACTTGGGGCTGCTTTAATTAATGTTAAAGAAATAGCCTTCTTGGTTTTTTCTGCTGGTTTTTTGGTTGGGTTAATCCATGCCAATGAAACAACGGTGGCAATGGTTAAGGTCAGGATGAAGAATTGCTGTTTAGCATTCATATAATTCGTTTTCATATCTGTGATTCTTTTAATTCGTTGGTATAAATGTTGATTTTTGCCCGTTGCTGCAAGCGACAGCGACGGCGTTTGTTTGTCTTTTAATAACTCTAACTTCAGTAGTGCATGTGCATAGGTTAACGGTGTTCCTGTGAAATTAACCACCAAGTCATCGCAGGCATGTTCTCTTTCTATATGTATGAATTTGGTGGTAAGCCATACAAATGGATTGAAGAACAATAACGTTTCTATACAGGTTTTAACAAGGTTGATTAGATAATCATTACGACGAATATGTGATAACTCGTGTATTAAAATCGCTTCAACTTGTTTCAGATCCAATTGCGTAGCTAATGCAACTGGAAATAATACAACAGGTTTAAAAAATCCAATCACCAAAGGCACGTTAACTTTAGACGATAAGAAGATTTTAACTGTTTTATTAATCTTTAATTGAGTAAGTGTTAATTCGAAAATTGTACTCCACTCTGCAGGAACTGATAAAGTACTTACCTGCTTTAATTTTTTAAGTTTTACGTAACTTGATAGAAGGATGAGCAATTGAAATGCAATTCCAACTAAATATACTGTAACCACCACTGGGAAATATGCTTCAGTTTTAAAATTAAAATTTCGACTTAGCTCCGATAAATTCCGATAAGCAGCTTCATTAAATGCTATACTTTCTATAGATGGACTTGTTGTAGGTAACTCGAACACTGTGAAAAAAGTAAAGCAAAAACTTGCGAAAATTAGAAACAAAGAACCAAAAGCAAGGTTATGTTTTAATCTCGAATTCATTTTAGGCCAAGCCATCAGAACGATGAATAGAATGGCATAAATGATTGCACCTTGCCATAAAGAATGAAGAATGCTCCATCCAATAGCCTTAATAAGATTATTTATCATTGCTTCCATGATTATTTGTTTTCAAGTTTTTCCAAATATTCTTTAATCAAATCAATCTCCTCCTGGCTTGCTGTTTTATTTCCTAAGGCCTGCATTACTAAACGAGCTGCAGAACCATTAAAAACGTTATCTATCATTTTATTAACCAATTGTTGCTGAGTTTTTTCTTGGTTAATTAATGCACGATAAATATGCGTTTTAGCGCTAGTATCTCTGTCCACTAAACCTTTCTCATGCATAATTTGCATTAGCTTTAAAGTAGTGGTATAACCAGCGTCTTTTTTATTTAAATCTTCGTGAACTTCTCTAACGGTACAGTTTCCTTTTTGCCAAAGTACCTGTAAAATTTCCATTTCGCCTTCTGTTGGTTTGATGCTTGAATTGCTCATTTTGTTACACTACGAATTTTTTCGTATTCAAATGTACGAATGTATTCGTATAAACAAAATATTTTAACGAAAATTTAACAATTTTTTTTCCGAAGTGATTAAAAAGCGGCTTAACGAGTCTTTTTTAAGGCTTCGTATTTGCTGATATTAGCTGGGTCGATATCGCTTAATAGATTATAAGCTTTGATTTTTTCTTGTAAATCTATAGTGGATAATACATTGGTAATCTCATCAGCCTTGGTTGCAAAATAAACATTGGGGAAAATAGATCCTAACTTTTGCTTATCTAGTTGTTGTAGAGCTGGCAATAATGCGAGTATATTTTTTGCTCCATTAGATACATTATCTTGCAGTTTATCCAATCCATTAAAGTGATAATTATAGATAAAAACACGAAGTTCTTTAAACGTAGCATTCAGCAGATTTTCATTTAACCAATAACGGTTACGTAAACCATCGAATGCTTTCCAGCCTTTGTTGCCAGAAATTTGTGCAACGTTTAAAACGTTTTGAGCTTTATTATAATAAGGCGTACCTCCTAATTTGCTAAAGCTATCCTTATCTAAACCGATAATTGTATATGCATAATAACCTAAAAGTGAACTTAAATTAGTGATGAAATTCTGATCAGAAAAATCTAATGACTGTCCGTCATTATAATTAAAATCAAAATCTTTATCGTTAATATTTAGTAGGGTACTGTAATAAGAACTAGCATAAACTGGTCTGCTAGATTGTATTTGTGCCTCGGCGGTATAAGCAGAACTGCCATCCCATGAAGTTATAGTGATTACAAAATTGCATTCAATTCTCTCTTGTGGTAAATAAGTTTCAGTAGTCCACTTATTGTTATTCAAAAAATCTCTAATTGTATTTTGTAGTACTTCTAGGTTTTTCTTATTGATATTAGAAATGTTTGGAGCTAAAATTTGTACTCGAGTATTTAATTCTTGTGCATGTACAAAGCCACAAATTAGTAGTGAAAAGATAAAACCTATAATTTTCTTCATGTATGTATTAATTTAAGTATTTCAGCACAAATATCCTTTGCGACTTCAGTTTTAGATTTTGTTTCAAAACTAGTTTTATCAAATGCTTTATTAAATAAGGTGATTTTATTGGTCTCTGTTTTAAAACCAGCCCCTTTATCATTTAATGAATTTAATACAATGAGATCTAAATTCTTTTTCTGCAATTTTTCTTTTGCATAAGTTTCTTCCTGTTCAGTTTCTAATGCAAATCCAACTAAAAACTGATTATCTCTTTTAATATTGCCTAAGCTTGCTAAAATATCTGTAGTTTTCTTAAGATTGATACTGAATTCACTATCCTTCTTTTTGATTTTCTGCGAAGCAACTTCAGATGGAGTGTAGTCTGCAACAGCAGCACTCATTATAGTAATATCACTTTGTGAAAATTTTCCCAGACAGGCAGACAGCATATCTGCCGCACTTATGACATCAATCCGTTGTAATTGTGAAGGAGTTTTTTCGGAAGTAGGACCGGTGATTAACGTTACATCAGCACCTAAAGCAACCATTTCATTAGCTAAAGCAAACCCCATTTTACCCGAAGAATGATTGCCAATAAAGCGAACTGGATCTATCGCTTCATAAGTTGGACCAGCAGTAACAAGAACTTTTTTGCCTAATAAGGGTAAATTCTTCTTTATTTCCGTTGTTAAAAATTCAACAATCTCATCTGGTTCAGCCATCCGACCTTCGCCATATAAACCACTAGCTAACTCGCCTTTATTTGGTGCAATAACAGTATTACCAAAGCTTTTTAGTTTTTCAATATTTTCTTGGGTGCTTTCATGCTTCCACATATCTAAGTCCATTGCAGGAGCTAAAAACACGGGGCACTTAGCAGAAAGGTAAACTGCGGTAAGTAAATTATCACATAAGCCATTCGCCATTTTGCCAATGGTGTTGGCAGAAGCAGGAGCAATAATCATGTAATCTGCCCAAAGACCTAATTCCACATGATTACTCCAAACGCCAGTTTCGGCTTCGAAATATTGAGTATAAACAGGATTTTTAGAAAGAGTAGCCAATGTGAGAGGAGTAATGAAATTACTCGCATCAGCAGTAAGAATTACCTTAACGTTTGCACCACTTTTTATAAGCGCTCTCACTAATAGAGCTGACTTATATGCGGCTATACTGCCACAAATGCCAAGAATGATATTTTTTTTGCTAAGCATGATAACCAAAGATTAGAAATTAAGTTGGCTTACCAAAACGTATTAAAGCTTTAAGCCGCAGATCTGCAAATTAAATGTAATCTGCAGATCTGCGGCTTGTATATTTAGCCAATAAGCTAATTATTTTTGTTGCTCTTTAGCTGGATTTCTGTAGTAAATTTTATCATTCAAAAATTCATCAATTGCAATTAAGCTAGGCTTAGGCATACGCTCATAATGCTTGCTTATTTCAATTTGTTCTCTGTTTTCAAAAATTTCCTCCAAGTTGTCGTTAGATGAAGCAAACTCTGCCAATTTACCGTGCAACTCTTCTTTCATGTTGTTAGAAATCTGATTAGCCCTTTTTGAAATTATCACTAAAGACTCATAAATGTTATCAGTATTTTGATCTAAATCATGTACATTTCTCGTTACCGTAGTATTTGGTATAGCGGGTTTTGGTGTATTCATTATCCTATGGGTTTTTAATCTCTACTTTATTAGTTGTACTATCTCTTTGTTTTTCACCTTTCTTTTGTAAGGCATTATATTTAGCTACCAAAGCTGCTTCTTCAGCAATAAGTTTTCTAGCAGTAACAATTCCAGCTTCGCTATCATCCTTCAACTGTTTAGCTTCTTTTGCATATTTGCTATTCGGATATGCTTCAATAAATTCATTGTAATAGCCAATAGCTTCGTTAAAACGATCCTCTTGTCTAACTGCATAACTATTTTTCGCATACATATATTGCGATTTCACAATTAACAAATTCATCTCCTCAGCATATTTAATATCTGGGAATTCAATTTGCGCATTTTTTAAAGCTATTACAGCCGATTTATAATTAGTAATATCATAACCACCTAAATCGTAATATAATTTAGCGTTATCAAAAGCTTTGCTTTCTAACTTACCACGTAAATTAGCAATATATTGAGCAGCTTGCGTTGCACGATCACTTTTTGGATATAAGTTGATAAACAACTGCAAAGCATCAATAGCCTTGTAAGTATTCTCTTGATCTAAAGACGATTTAGGAGAATCTAAATAATAGCAATAAGCCCCCATATAACGACATTCCTCTGCATTTTTGCTCGCAGGATAAGTATCTGCAAATTCTTTGAATTTATAACGAGCTGTTGTATAGTCTTTTAAACGATAAAGTGTAAAAGCGTAATAGTAATTCAAATCTTCTGCTTCTGCAGTTCCTCTATATTTTTGTGCTAGGCCCTCAAATAAAATTAAAGCCTTTGAATAATCTTTCTTGTTATATAGTCTAATACCTTCTTGGTATTTTTTGGCAACATCATTACTTAGGCGTAGTTTTTCAAAACGGCTTTTACAACCCGCTACACCTAATAAAACGATAGTAAAACTTAAAATAAGTAAGTGTTTAATTTTAAACATTGTGCAAAGATAAGGTAATAATACGATAACGTCAATTAAAAATAATAGTCCGCTAAGCTAATTAAAGGCTTTCAACCTATCAAACACTTAACAATTTTTAACATTAAAGCTTTAAATAAACACTAGACGCTAAGTTATAAGGTGCTTTATATATAACAGATTGACAAAAATAAAATTCAGTGTATATATATAAGGATAGCCTCTCACATATTTCTTAATATTATTAAGTAGTGGTCAATACTAGTAAATAAGCTTGTACATGTATAAGGATACTCCTGTTCCAATCTTTATCCGCTCTACAGGTTCCAGTACCCATGCCGATTAAAAAGGTATTTACTTTCTATCGTGTTTTATTAGATGAGTTTCCATGAATGTGATAATGTTTCGTTTTGGTTCTGACTATTCCTGAAACAAATTTCTCCAATCCTTTAAAAATCTCCTTAAAACTGTATGTGTTAAAACGGGGTTTGGTCGGGGTTGGTTCGGGGTTTGGTCGGACTTGTGACAATTGGATCCGACCAAACCCTGAACTAAATGCGAGTGGATGTTGCCCGATGGCTGGGCTGTTGTCTTTTGGAGTACTGAAGTTGCAAACCACCAGCTGCAAAAAGGTCCAATCAAACTTTTTCTGTGTGTGTTTCATACACTTAGGTTGTTTTCCAAACAAATTAGGGGTGTTTCCTTGCCGGATCGGGGAGGATTTGCTACCTTTGCATCCCGCTTCGGAGGAAGGGGTTTGGTGGT
>Ga0308157_10000502_pt1 | contig 127672 bp, 131 predicted proteins | sample PhyBR1_FD_201035 | JGI IMG/M metagenome (GOLD analysis project Ga0308157, IMG submission 201035) | Phyllosphere microbial communities from UC Gill Tract Community Farm, Albany, California, United States - DLSLB.R1 | ecosystem: Host-associated > Plants > Phyllosphere > Unclassified | place... | reverse complement strand
AAACAAGGTACTTTCGTATCAGCTCCGGAGAGAATCCAAATCCCGGAAGATATCAAAGAACAGTTGATCGTCGAACTTTACTCTAAATAATTTTTTTCAAATTTTTGCTCAACCCCAAATTATATGGCAATTTTAACATTTATTAAACCCGATAAAGTAATCCTGCTTAACTCTGATGATTTCAAAGGTCAATTTGAATTCAGACCATTAGAACCAGGCTTCGGACTTACCATCGGTAATGCTTTGAGGAGAGTATTACTTTCTTCTCTAGAAGGATATGCTATCTCATCTATTAAAATAGAAGGCGTAGAGCACGAATTTTCAACAATTCCCGGTGTAATTGAAGACGTAACAGAAATCATTCTGAACCTGAAACAATTAAGACTTAAAGCTAAAGCTGAATCTGCAACTGCAGAAACAGTTACAGCAAAAGTTTCCGGTCAAACTACTGTAACAGCAGGAGATTTAGGAAAATCAATTCAGGGATTCGATGTTTTAAATCCGGAATTGGTAATCTGTACTCTCAATAAAGATGTGAAATTTGAAATCACTTTCAATATCGAAAAAGGAAGAGGTTATGTTCCCTCGGAACAAAACAAATCCAGCAACGCTCCTATCGGAACCATTGCAATCGACTCCATCTTTACTCCTATCAAAAAAGTGCAGTATAGTGTTGAAAACTATCGTGTAGAGCAAAAAACAGACTACGAAAAACTTGTTTTGGATATTGAGACTGATGGTTCAATCAGCCCTCAGAACGCTTTAACCGAAGCTTCTAAGATATTAATCTATCACTTCATGTTGTTCTCTGATGAGAGAATTACCCTGGAAACTGAAGCCGTGAAAGCATCTATCCAATACGACGAAGAAACTTTACATACAAGACAGCTCCTTAAATCTAAATTAACAGATATGGATCTTTCTGTAAGAGCATTAAACTGCTTGAAAGCTGCTGAAGTGGAAACTTTAGGAGAACTGGTTTCTTATACTAAGTCTGATTTGATGAAATTCAGAAATTTCGGTAAAAAATCTTTAACAGAATTAGAAGAATTAGTGCATGCAAAAGGTCTTAACTTCGGTTTCGACGTTGCTAAATATAAATTAGACGCTGATAAATAAAAAACAATGAGACACGGTAAAAAATTCAATCACTTAGGAAGAACCGCTTCACACAGAAGTGCATTACTTTCTAATATGGCTTGTTCTCTTATTGAGCATAAAAGAATCAACACAACTGTTGCTAAGGCGAAAGCTTTGAGAGTTTTTGTTGAACCTATCTTAACAAAAGCAAAAGAAGATACAACTCACAACAGAAGAACAGTTTTCTCTTACTTGCAAAGCAAAGAAGCAGTTACTGAATTATTCAGAACTGTTGCTCCTAAAATTGCAGAAAGAAATGGTGGTTACACCAGAATCATCAAAACTGGATTCAGACCAGGCGACGCTGCAGATACTGCAATGATCGAGCTTGTAGATTTCAACGAACTTTACAACCCGAACGCTGAAGAAAAGAAAACAACAAGAAGAAGCAGAAGATCTGCCGCTCCTAAAGCTGAAGCAGTTGCTGCTGAAGTAAAGGAAGCTCCGGCAAAAGCTGATGCTAAAACTGAAGAACCAACTGCAGAAGCTGCAGACTCTACAGAAGAAAAAACTGCTGAGTAATACTCACAGATTTTACATAAAAAAAGCCGCTCAATTGACTTGAGCGGCTTTTTCATTGTAAGAAAGTTTATACTTTTATTAAGTCTTAACTATTGCCCTCTTGCCTTTTTCAGACCGATGATATTATTACCTTGGGTGATAATAACGCTGTCGTTTCGTGACACAATTTCAAAATCGAAATTTCCGTAAACTCCCGGCCCGGCATCTGTTTTCTTCGGAGCCGAAATCGTTTTGTTGTTACTCCGAACGCTGATCGTATTTTCGTTATCGGTATTTTTAAAAGTTACCAAAGCCGAAGAACCGTCTTCAGCCACATAGCGATCGGTATATTCACCTTTTTTCACACCGCTTGCGCTCTCGGTTACTACCGCCACACTGTCAGTCTTTACCGGTTCATCAGTTTTGCTCGTTACAGAAGAATCTTCCACCATAATACTTTTATTGCCCTCTGTTGATTTCTTGCAGCCCACAATGGTAAAAAGTATAACTGCGGACGCAACAAAAACATGCTTTTTCATAATAATTTTGTTTTTTAGGTAGATCAAATTTACGATTACTTTTCAAAAAATTAAAAAATCATTACCATTAACGAAAGTTTAACGCATACCATATTAAAATCATGTGTTTAAACTCTTAAAATAGTTCTATTTTCGTTAAATTTGTAAACCAAAAATAAAGATAAAAAATCATAAGATGAGTTACATTTCCTACATTGAAGCAAGACAGATTTTGGATTCCCGCGGAAATCCTACAATTGAAGTAGATGTTTTTACAGAAAGTGGTGCAATGGGCCGTGCTGCGGTTCCTTCAGGAGCATCAACAGGTGAGCACGAAGCCGTAGAATTACGCGATGGCGGTACAGATTTCATGGGAAAAGGTGTCCTGAAAGCTGTAGAAAATGTAAGAGAGGTTATTGCTCCCGAATTGGTAGGACTTCCGGTTTATGACCAGAATTTCATCGATCAGATTATGATTGAGCTGGATGGGACTAAAAACAAAGGCAATTTAGGAGCTAACGCCATTCTTGGTGTTTCCTTAGCTGCCGCAAAAGCAGCCGCAACCGAACTTCGTCTTCCACTTTACAAATATGTGGGTGGTGTTAATGCCAATACGCTTCCTGTTCCGATGATGAACGTCATCAATGGTGGTTCACACTCCGATGCGCCTATTGCATTCCAGGAATTTATGGTGATGCCGGTAAAAGCAGATTCTTTCTCTCACGCTTTAAGAAAAGGAACTGAAATCTTCCACAACCTTAAATCAATACTTCATTCACGTGGACTTTCCACTGCAGTAGGTGACGAAGGAGGTTTTGCACCAACCTTTACAGGAACTGAAGATGCTTTGGATACTTTACTTCAGGCCATCGAAAAAGCAGGATACAAACCGGGTGATGATGTAATGATCGCATTAGATTGCGCAGCTTCAGAATTCTATAAAGACAGAAACTACGATTACAGAAAATTCCAAACTCCTGATTCAGCGGTATTCAGCAGCAGTGAGCAGGTTTCTTATTTGGCAGAATTGGCTGCTAAATATCCGATCATTTCAATTGAAGACGGTATGCACGAAGACGACTGGGCAGGGTGGAAAATGCTTACCGAAAAAATCGGAGACCGCGTTCAGCTGGTAGGCGACGATTTATTTGTAACCAATGTTGAAAGACTTTCAAGAGGGGTGAACGAAGGTATTGCAAATTCAATACTTGTAAAAGTAAATCAGATTGGCTCCCTTTCTGAAACAATGGCTGCCGTGCAGATGGCACAGCACAACCGTTATACATCGGTAATGTCTCACCGTTCCGGCGAAACCGAAGATTCTACCATCGCTGATTTAGCCGTTGCAATGAACTGCGGGCAGATAAAAACAGGATCCGCTTCACGTTCCGACAGAATGGCGAAATATAACCAACTTTTAAGAATTGAAGAGGCTTTGGGAGAAACAGCAGTGTTCCCGGGATTAGATGCATTCAAAATAAAACGATAATAGAAAAAATTGATTGAAAACGGTGAATTTCATTTGCCATTTTCTATCAGTATTCATAAATTAGTAAAAAATTACATAATGCCAGATAATAAAGTAGTATTGAACTATGACGGGAATTCTTTTGAATATCCTATCGTAGAAAGCACAATTGGAGACCGAGGTATCGATATTTCAAAGCTTAGAGACCAAACCGGTTTAATTACATTAGATTTAGGATACAAAAATACAGGCGCTACCTTAAGCGACATCACTTACCTTGATGGTGACAACGGGGAGTTGTATTACAGAGGATATCCGATTGAGCAGATTGCCGAAAAATCTAATTTTACCGAAGTAATGTATTTATTACTTCATGGTGAATTACCGAAAAAGGATGAGTTTGCAAAATTCGAAAGCGGAATTAAAAAATATAATTTCGTAGCCGATGAAATGAAGAAAATCCTGGATGTATTCCCACGTTCAGCGCACCCAATGGGAGTTTTGTCTTCTCTTACATCTGCGCTTACAGCATTTAATCCAAAAGCGGTGGATGTTACTTCCAAAGAAGATCTGGATCACGCGGCTGAAATGTTGATCGCAAAATTCTCGCATCTTTGTGCGTGGACTTACCGTAAAAAACTTGGTCTATCCATCAACCATGGCGATAACAGCCTGAATTATGTTGAAAACTTCTACAAAATGTGTTTCCGCCGTCCGAATATCGAATTTGAACTCGATCCGGTTGTTGTAGGAGCTTTGGATAAATTATTGATTCTTCACGCAGATCACGAGCAAAACTGTTCTACATCAACTGTAAGAATGGTTGGTTCAGCACACACCGGATTATTCGCATCAGTTTCTGCAGGTATTTCTGCACTTTGGGGACCACTTCACGGCGGCGCAAACCAGGCCGTAATCGAAATGCTTGAGATGATTGAGCAAGACGGAGGCGATGTTGCAAAATATGTAGAAAAAGCTAAAAATAAAGACGACAATTTCCGTTTGATGGGCTTCGGACACAGAGTTTACAAAAACTTCGATCCAAGAGCAACCATCATTAAGAAAGCGGCAGACGATATCCTGAACTCTTTAGGCATTGAAGATAAAGCTTTAGATATCGCGATGCAGCTGGAAAGAGTAGCACTTGAAGACGAATATTTCGTAAGCCGAAAATTATATCCAAACGTGGATTTCTATTCAGGAATCATCTACAGAGCATTAGGCATTCCAACTGAAATGTTCACCGTAATGTTCGCATTGGGAAGACTTCCGGGCTGGATCTCTCAATGGAAAGAAATGCGTTTGCACAACGACCCTATCGGAAGACCAAGACAGGTTTACCAAGGAGCTCAAAAACGCGATTATGTAGATTTAAGTGCAAGATAATTCTTGCAAACCTTTATACCATCCCTTTCAATTTTTTTGAAAGGGATTTTTTTTGGTGCACATCTCAGTTTTCCGTGTGCAACTCTAAGAAATGATCCCGTAACCTTTTGAAATGGCTCCGCAAGTATGAGAAATGGCTCCGCAAGTGTGAGAAATGGATGCGCAAGTGCTAGAATTGGATGCGCAAGTGTGAGAAATGAATGCACAAGTGTGAGAAATGGATGCGCAATAATTTTTATTGATTTTGTTAACCAAATTCATAAAAAAATGACGATAAAATGATGAAAATGTTAATTTTGAGCAACTAAGTGTTAAGTATACAGTGAAATATAAAACTAATGAAAAGCTTCCGAAGAATTATGAAACCAAAAATTTGAAAATTTCAGTATCTTAACACCTTTAATTTTCAGACTTTTTAAAACTTTAAAATGAAACTCAAAAACTATATCGCCGGACAATGGTTGGAAGGCACAGGAGAGGGAATTGAACTTCGGAACGCCGTAAACGGAGAATTGGTTGCCATTTCCGATACCGACGGAATTAATTTTGAAGAAGCCCTTCATTACGGAAGAACAGTCGGCTACAAAAACTTGTCATCAATGACTTTTTACGACCGTGGCGAAATGCTGAAAAAAGTCGCACTTTATCTTCTCGAAAGAAAGAAAAAATACTACGATCTTTCCTATAAAACCGGAGCAACTCACGCAGATTCTTGGGTAGATATTGAGGGTGGTTTTGGTACTTTTTTCACCTATTCAGGTTTGGCAAAAAGAATGCTCCCGAATACGCCTTTTTGGGTGGATGGGGATACCCAGAAAATTTCTGCCAATGGAACTTTCCTTGGAACTCACATTCTTACGCCAAGCGAAGGTGTTTCTGTACAGATCAACGCCTACAACTTTCCGGTTTGGGGAATGATGGAGAAGTTATCAACTTCTTTATTAGCGGGAGTTCCGAGCATTGTGAAACCTTCACCTTTCGGTTCATATCTTACGAATGCGGTTTTTCAGGATATGATTGAAAGTGGTTTGCTTCCAGAAGGCGCAATTCAGTTGGTTTGTGGCGAGCCCGGTAATATTTTGGATTATGTTCAGGACGGCGACAGCGTTTTGTTCACAGGTTCTGCAAATACGGGACGAAAATTAAAATCACTTCCTTCCGTTGCCAAAAATGCGGTGCGTTTCAATATGGAAGCCGATTCTTTAAACTGTTCTATTCTCGGTTTGGATGCAAAACCCGGAACTCCCGAATTTGATCTTTTCATCAAAGAAGTTCGCAATGAAATGACGACAAAAGCCGGACAAAAATGTACGGCAATCCGCAGAATTATCGTTCCTGAAAATTTAATTGGCGATGTTCAAAATTCTTTGTCAAAGGCATTGGACCAAACAAAAATTGGAAATCCGCTCAATCGTGAAACTAGAATGGGTTCTTTGGTCGGAAAAATTCAGTTTGATGAAGTTCAAAGAAAAATAGATTTATTAAAAGCCGAAACCGAACTCATCTACGACGGAAAGCACGATTTAGTTGATGCGGATTACGAAAACGGAGCATTTATGTCCCCAAAACTATTTTTGAACGACAAACCTTTTGATAAAAATATTTCGCACGAAGTAGAAGCATTCGGTCCGGTTTCCACATTGATGCCTTACAAAGATGCGGAAGAAGCCGCCTCTTTGGCAAAACGGGGAAGAGGAAGTTTGGTAGGATCCATCATTTCTCACGACGAAAAATTTGTTGCCGAAACTTCCTGGAAAATGGCTTCCACACACGGAAGAATTTTTGTCTTAAATCGTGATAATGCCAAAGAATCCACAGGTCACGGTTCTCCGCTACCTACTTTAATGCATGGTGGACCAGGAAGAGCAGGCGGAGGTGAAGAAATGGGCGGTTTGAACGGGCTGCATTTTTTCTTGCAAAAAACGGCTATTCAAGGTTCACCCGATATTTTGACGGCGATTACTAAAATTTATCAACAAGGTGCAACGCAAAAATTTTCAGATAGACATCCTTTCAGAAAATATTTTGAAGAAGTAGAAATCGGAGATTCTCTAGAAACAGCGGGAAGAACAGTAACAGAAGCAGATATCGTGAATTTTTCGAATGTTTCTTGGGACCATTTTTATGCGCATACCGACGCAACTTCTCTCAATGGAACAATCTTCGATAAAACCGTGGCACATGGATACTTTATCCTTTCTGCAGCAGCTGGTTTGTTTGTTTCCGGAAAAAAAGGTCCTGTTATCGCCAATTATGGATTGGAAAATGCGAGTTTCTTCAAACCCGTTTATGCAGGAGACACGATTACGGTTTATCTCACGGCAAAAGAGAAAATCAACAAAGGCGTGAAAGGAAGAAATATCCCGAGCGGCGTGGTGAAGTGGTTGGTTGAAGTGGTAAATCAGCGCGATGAAATCGTTTGCGTAGCAACCATTCTTACTTTGGTGGCAAAAAAATCTCCTTTCGTTGATTTAAAAACAAAAGAAATTCAGAAAATATTAAATAATCTCACCGAAAATTCAGAAAGAAAATTTGGTTTGATGACGCCTCAATTGATGGTGGAACATCTGGAGGAAGTTTTGCGCAATGGTTTCGGTTCTTTGGAGCCTTCTGACTTTCCTGAAATCCCGACCGACAAACTCGAGCTGCTTCAGGACTGGATTTATACGGACCAGAAAATCAGGCCGGGTGCACAATATCCACTCCTTAAAGAAGGGGAAGAACCGCAGTTACGATTTAAGAATCTTACGGAAGCAAAAGAAAAGCTCCTTGAAACTTTGAAAGAATTCCTGATCTATTACCGCGAGAACCCGCAAGCCGAGCATTACCATCCTAGGTTCGGAATGCTGAACAAAGAAATGATGGAACTGTTCCACCGCAAACATTTTACGCACCATTTTGAGCAGTTTAATCTGGTTTAATTTACCGATTTAACATTATAACAGAATGACCTTCGGAGAACAAGTCGTTGAATTCAACAGCAATTTAAAATATACCGGAAAGCTTCCGACAGGCTTTCAGGTAATGAACCCGTTTCTTGACAATCCTGAAACCTTCAGTGTAATGACAGCTTTTTACAAAAAGTTTTACAATGATCATAAACAACGAAATTTCATCATTGGAATCAATCCAAGCCGCCACGGCGCCGGAGTTACAGGCGTTCCGTTTACAGATACCAAAAGGCTGGAAAGCGCCTGCGGGATTATAATGGAGTCTGCACGAACTCACGAAGTTTCTTCGGTTTTCATTTATGATATGATCGAAGCTTTCGGAGGCACAGAAAAGTTTTACAGTAAATTTTATATCAATTCGCCATTTCCGTTGGCGATTGTCAGGAATACGGTTAAAGGTAATTTAAACGCCAATTACTATGACGACAAAAATCTTTTCGAAGCCGTAAAACCCTTTATGATTCAGAGTTTAAAGGATCATATAAGTTTGGGTTTGGACACTTCGGAGGTCTTTATTTTAGGAAAAAAGAATGCCACTTTTATTGATAAAATCAACAGTCAGGAACATTTTTTCGATAAAATGACGGTGCTGGAACATCCCAGATATATTCAGCAGTACAAAAGCAAAGAAAAACAATTATACATCGACAAATATTTAATTGCCCTAAATAAAAATTCATGAACAAAAGATTTGTAAATACAGAAATCAAAAATCAAATCTCCGAAATCACTTTCGGAACCGAAAAAAGCAATTCATTACCCGGAGAAATCCTGGAAAAACTGTCTCAGACTATTCTTGATGAAGGCGCAAAACCTGAGGTAAAAGCTATACTTTTAAAATCTGCCGGTGAAAAAGCCTTCTGTGCAGGCGCTAGTTTCGATGAGTTGCTCGAAATTGACGATTTGGAAAATTCGAAAATATTTTTTGGTGGCTTTGCAAAAGTTCTGAATGCGATGCGGTCTTGCGGAAAATTAGTCATCGTTCGCGTTCAGGGAAAAACAACAGGAGGTGGAGTAGGAATAGCGTGTGCTGCTGATTATTGCTTTGCAACAAAAGATGCCGCAATGGCTTTAACAGAATTAAATTTAGGAATCGGACCTTTCGTCATTGGACCCTATGTTGAAAGAAAAATCGGAAAATCTGCCTATTCCGCGATGTCTATCGATGCAGATTTCCGCAACGCCGATTGGTGTGAAAAGCACGATGTTTATCATTCCGTTTCTGAAAATATTGAGAAAATGGATGAGGAAATTAATGCGTTCATGGAAAAATTATCATCGAGAAGTGCGGATGCTTTGGCTTTAATCAAGAAAGTTTCGTGGGAAGGATCTGAACATTTTGATCAATTAATGCCGGAAAGAATTTTGATGAGCGCTTCATTAATTTTAGAAGATTCCGCCAAAGAAAATATCGGAAAAATTAAAGAACGGCTTCGTGCGAAATAATCATGAAGACTAATCTTCATAAAACGGTGCTCGTTCTCGGCGCCAATTCAGATGTTGCCAAACAGTGTATTTTGCAATATTCGGAAAAAGGATTTCAGATTTTTGCGGCTTCCAGAGATTTAGTTTCATTGAAAAATTTCGTTGTAGAAAATCATCTTGAAGATAAAGTGGATTTGCTTTATTTTGATGCGGTGGATTTCGCTTCCCATCAAAAGTTTTATACTGAATTGCCTTTAAAACCAAATGTTGTTTTGTATTCAGCGGGATTTTTGGTTCAAAATGAAGATGCTTTTCAGGATTTTGACAGGACTTTACAGATGATGCATACCAATTATTCTGGTGCGGTTTCCATCTTGAACATCATCGCGATGGATAAAACCAACAAAAATTTGGAAAGAATCATAGGTCTGTCCTCGCTTTCGGGAGTGCGTGGACGAAAAAGTAATTTTGTTTATGGAAGCACTAAATCGGCTTTCACCACTTATCTGGCCGGACTTCGCCAAGAACTTTCTCAAAGAAATATTAAGGTAAATGTTTTTGTGTTGGGCTATATCAACAGTAAGATTAACCACGGTTTTGAATTGAACCAATCGTTAATGATGGAACCGGATTATGTCGCTAAAAAAATTGTGAATGTTGGAAATTCTTTTTTAAATGTTCCTAATTTTAAATGGAAAGCGATTTATCTGATTTTGAAAAATCTGCCCGAAAGTTGGGTTGCGAAGTTACCATAATATGTTGTCAATGCGTTGATGTTTGTTAAAAATGACGAAGCAATCCCATTGTTGAGATTGCTTCTTTATTTTTAGAAATTGTTTAAACCACAATACTTTTAAATTTTGACATTTTAGCAAGGAAATAGCTAATAAATTCGCATTAAACGTTCGCTTGGATTTGATGGAAAAGCAATTTTGCTTTCTAAATAAAACGCACAACAATTAAACTTTATGTTTAAATAGTTATTGCTTAATATCAACTTTTAATGCCAATTCTTCCAACTGCAAATCCGCAATCGGACTCGGTGCATCAATCATCACATCACGCCCTGAATTGTTTTTCGGGAAAGCGATGTAATCCCGGATCACTTCATTTCCGTCCAAAATCGCAACCAATCTGTCGAAACCAAAAGCCAAACCTGCGTGAGGCGGTGCTCCATATTTGAAGGCGTTCATCAAAAATCCGAACTGTGCTTCTGCTTCTTCTTTGGTGAATCCAAGCAAATCGAACATTCTGCTCTGCAAATCTTTATCGAAAATTCTTACAGAACCGCCGCCGATTTCATTTCCGTTCAAGACCAAATCATAAGCATTGGCGCGAACTTTTCCGGGTTCAGTATGAATGAGTTCAAAATCTTCCGGTTTTGGCGAAGTGAAAGGATGGTGCATTGCGTGATAACGATTCGTCTCTTCATCCCATTCCAAAAGTGGGAAATCGATCACCCAAAGCGGTGCAAATTCATTTCCTTTTCTTAAACCCAGACGGTTCCCCAATTCCATTCTGAGAGCGGAAAGTTGGGTTCTTACTTTATTTTCATCACCGCTCATCACGAGCATTAAATCTCCTCGTTTTGCTCCGAATTTTTCGGCAATTTTCTTTAAAGAATCTTCGTCGTAGAATTTATTTACTGAAGAAGTTACAACACCATCATTTTGGAATTTAATCCAAACCATTCCAGAAGCGCCAATTTGAGGGCGTTTTACCCATTCAATCAGCTCATCAATTTGTTTTCTGGTATAATCTGCGCAACCTTCAACGTTGATTCCAACTACCAATTCTGCATCATCAAAAATTTTGAAATCTTTGCCTTTTACCAATTCATTTACTTCCACGAATTCCATTCCGAAACGGATATCGGGCTTGTCGTTTCCGTATTTTTTCATGGCGTCTGCGAAAGTCATTCTTGGGAATTTTCCGAAATCGTTACCGGTAATGTCTTTCAATAAAGTAGCGGTCATTCCTTCAAAAATCTCCAAAACATCTTTCTGTTCTACAAATGCCATTTCGCAATCGATTTGGGTGAATTCCGGTTGTCGGTCTGCACGCAAATCTTCGTCACGGAAACATTTCACAATTTGGAAATAACGGTCCATTCCGCCAATCATCAAGAGTTGCTTGAAAGTTTGTGGCGATTGCGGAAGCGCATAAAACTGGCCCGGATTCATTCGGCTCGGAACCACAAAATCTCTCGCTCCTTCCGGAGTTGATTTAATAAGAACCGGAGTTTCAACTTCGATAAATCCTGCATCGGAAAGGTAATTTCTTACTTTCTGCGCCATTTTGTGACGGAAAATCAGTTTGTCTTTTACCGGATTTCTGCGGATGTCCAAATATCTGTATTTCATTCTCAGTTCTTCGCCACCGTCGGTTTCGTCTTCAATGGTGAAGGGCGGAAGTTGAGATTCATTTAAAATTGTTAAATTTTCAACTAAAATTTCAATTTCTCCGGTTGGAATTTTCGGGTTTTTACTTTGTCTTTCGATTACTTTTCCTGTCACCTGAATTACGAATTCGCGACCCAATTTTTTAGCTTCGTCCATAAGTTCTGCAGATGAACGGTCTTGGTCGAAAACCAGCTGTGTGATTCCGTAGCGGTCGCGTAAATCGATCCAGATCATAAATCCTTTGTCTCGGATGGTCTGAACCCAGCCGGAAAGGGTTACTTCTTCATTAAGATTTTTAAGCGATAATTCTCCGTTGGTGTGTGTTCTAAACATATATTCAGTTTGTCGTTTCTGGTTGTTTAATCATTGTAAGGAACGCCGGGAATGCATTAAAGCAGCAGTCTCAGAACGTCCAATTTCAATAGGTGCAAAGATATGATTTTTGATTGAGAAAATCTTTGTTAAACGAAGGGTTGGCAGAGTCTTTCAGATTGTTTTTCTCTCGATTAAGCAAGACATAAGTTTTATCTTCTTTAAATATTACTCTTACATTACTTAAACATTACTTTGACTAGCATTTGGTACGGTAAAACTACGGTTCAACCTCTCGAACGAAAAGTTTTTTTAGTTGTCACCAGCATATCGTAGTCGGCAATCCGGCCATTTAAACGATGATATTTTTTAGGTAGCTTTGCAATATATTTTTGTAAATGAAGAAGAGGTTACTGGTTTTATTATGTATTGTATTGTGTTATGCATTTGTTTTTTCACAGAAAATTACGGCGAAAGTTGTTGGTGTAAAAGACGGTGACACGTTTGTTGTTCTCCATGAAAAGAAGGAAATTGTTGTAAGGCTTGAACATATTGATGCACCGGAGAAAAATCAGCCATTTGGCAGCAGGGCAAAACAGTTTGCCTCAGATTTCTGTTTTGGAAAGACGGTTGTAGTCATCGGGAATGGTAAGAAAGACCGCAACGGCAGATGGATTGGTGAAATTTTTTATAACAACCAAAACCTAAACAAAGAACTGGTGCGCAATGGGTTGGCGTGGCATTATAAACGCTATTCGAAAAGTGCAAATTATGCAGATCTGGAAACAGCGGCAAGAAAAAAGAAAGTTGGCCTTTGGAGGGATAAAGATCCGATTGCTCCCTGGAACTGGCGAAAATCAAAACGAAACAAAGTGCAAAATTTATGAAAATTTAGGCTTCAATGATTGTGTTTTTTATTTAACTTTGTGTAAATCAATAACAAAAAACAGTATTAATTATGGGAAAAGGAGATCAGAAATCAAGACGCGGAAAAGTGACTGCAGGAAGTTATGGAAAAAAAAGGCCGCGAAAATCGAAATCCGTTAAAAATATTCCGGTAAAGGTTTTGAATGAAGATGAGAAGAAGGATTCAAAAGTTAAAGTAAGAAAAGAAGTGGGATATCCTACAGAGAAATCTGAAAATGCCGAAATGCCCACTGAAACTAAACCAAAAGCTACAGCAAAACCAAAAGCTGAAAAAGCAGAGACAAAAGAAGCTAAACCCAAAGCTGCGAAAACAAAAAAAACCGAAGAATAATCTTCGGTTTTTTTATTTGAATTCAGGCTTATTTACCGCCTAAAATACTTCCCAGAAGTCCGCCTAAGCCACCTTGCTGTTGTTGCTGTTGTTGCCCGCCGCCAAGAACACTTCCTAAAATATCATTCAGCGGGTTTCCGGAGGACTGCTGAGAACCGCCTCCCAGTACGCTGCCCAAAATATCATTCAAAGGGTTTGATGGTTCTGCTTGTGCCTGGTTTTGCGCACCGCCTAAGATTCCGCCCAATAAATCTCCAAGTCCGCCGCCGGAATTTACGCCGCTCGACTGTTTTTCTTTGCCGATGTATCCCATGATGAGTGGCGCAAGCATGGCCAGTATCGGACCGATTTTATCCATCGAAATTCCGGTGTTTTGCGAAAGTTGGTTTTCAACCTGCGCTTTCTGGCCGCCAAAAATATGGTCGAGGATCGAGCCTCCTTCCTGAACTCTGGCTTCAACCTGGGAAGGATTATCTAAAATACTTCCGTCATGGTCTTTGTCCAGGGCGTTGTTTAATGCTTCAGCTTCATTGGGGTCTTCCTGAGATTTTTTTCTTAGATAAGAAATCACCAGTGGTGCGGCTACCGCAAGAAGTGCAATAATTTGATTTTTACTGATGCCGAATTTGTTTTCGGCCTGAGAAGCTACCTGATTTCCGGCGTTTCCGGTAATTAATTCGATTAAGTTCATATTTTATTTTTTTTGGTTTTCTTGAATGAAGATTCTCAAAGTTACCAAAATCTATTCCGATAAGGAATATTTACAATAATAAAATACTGTTAAAGTTTAATTTTTAAAAATAGGAACATTGCTGCAGGCTTCGCCAAACATCAGTGACTTTACGAGGGGTTTCAGCTGTTCGACAAGTTCTATGTAAGCGTTTTCAGGGATATTTACATCAGAGCAACCTTTTACCAGAACTCTTTTATCTGTTAATTCTGTAAAATCATAAGTCTGCACCGCGTTATGCATCAGCAACACTTCCAGATCCTCGCGATTACCGAAAACTATTTTTTTAGCCTCGTCGGTAATTTTCGCGGTCAATAGGAAATAGGCCCAAAGCGGCACAATTGCATCCGCAGAATTATAAATGTAAATATAGCATTCCCGGTAATCTTCCGGATTTATTGCGGCGATTTTATCTCTGAAATCCTTTTCCCGAAGAATCATTCCTTCCCACAGAAAATCTTTCAGATCGATCCCTTTTCGTGTGCCTTTCGGAACCAGTTCTGAAAGGTCGAAATTTACCAAACCACTGTCTGCAACTTTATTTTTGATTTCAAATTCTTCCGACATTTTTATTTTATCTTTGATGCAAAATTACGTTAATTTTCGCGACAAAATTAAATCACCATGGAAGTAAACCTTGATCTACACTGTGATCTTATTGCTTATCTTCTGCAGCCCAATTCTTCTCCCACTGGAGATGTACGCTGTTCAGTAGATAAACTTTTTACAGGACATGTGAAAATGCAGGTCATGGCTTTTTATTCCGCGACAGCGAAAGGAAGTGTTGATGAGGTTAGAGAACAACTTAAGCGTTACCGCAGTCTACTGAATCTTCCTGGTGTTTATGAATTTTATCCTGAAAAGGACGAACTTCAGGAAGGTTTAGGAATTATTGCAGCGGTGGAAAATGCCTCCGGACTTTGCGAAGAACATCAGCAGGTAGAAGATGCATTTAAAAATCTTGATTGGTTGATTTCGCAGGCGAAAATCATGTATGTAGGATTAACGCATCATCTGGAGAACCGTTTTGGCGGTGGAAATTTTACGCAAGCAGGACTTAAAGCTGACGGTAAGCGTTTGATTGAATATTTGGATGGCCGCAAAATCGCCGTAGATTTATCCCACACCAGTGATCAACTGGCGTACGGAATCTTAAATTTTATTGATCAAAATAAATTAGATATCCCGGTTTTGGCAAGCCACTCGAATATGCGGGCGGTTTTTGATCATAACAGGAATCTTCCCGATGAAATTGTAACAGAAATTATAAACCGCAGCGGCTTAATCGGACTAAATTTTGTGAAATACTTCATCAACCCCGAAAATCACAATGAAATTTACCGTCATATCGAACATGCCATAAAACTTGGAGCAGAAGACCATCTTTGTTTTGGAGCCGATTTTTTCGATGATAAATCCCATCCTGAGCAGGACAGATATCCGTTTTTCTTCCCCGAATTTGGCGATTCCACTGCGTATTCAACCATCAACAGCAGAATTTCGGAACTGTTTTCTGATGAGTTGAAAGAGAAAATAAGCCATAGAAACGCACTCAGTTATTTTAAAAGACTCCATAAAATTTAAACCCAGCACTTTGAAATATTATATTATCGCAGGCGAAGCTTCCGGTGACCTGCACGCATCAAACCTCATGAAATCTCTTAAAATGAAAGATACAAACCCAGAGTTCCGGTTTTGGGGAGGCGATCTGATGGCTGATGTGGCGGGAATTCAGCCGGTGAAGCATTATAAAGAACTTGCTTTCATGGGTTTTCTGGAAGTGGCAAAAAACCTGAGAACCATACTTAAAAATATTAAATTCTGTAAAGAGGATATTAAAACTTATCGGCCTGATGTGCTGATTTTGGTCGATTATCCGGGATTTAACCTTCGTATTGCAGCGTTTGCAAAAAGTTTAGGCATAAAAATTATCTATTATATTTCTCCGCAGCTTTGGGCGTGGAAGGAAGGCCGTGTTGAGAAAATAAAGAATTACGTGGATGAAATGCTGGTGATTCTTCCCTTCGAAAAAGATTTTTACCGGAAACATGAAGTTGATGCACACTTTGTGGGACATCCTTTACTCGATGCGATTTCGGATCTTAAGCCTATCGATTCAGAAAAATTCAAAAAAGAAAACGGCCTAAACAGTAAAGACATCATTGCGCTTTTACCGGGTTCCCGAGAGCAGGAAGTCGCTAAAATGCTGGAAATTATGCTTTCGGTCCGTCCGTTTTTTAAGGATTATCAGTTTGTCATTGCCGGTGCGCCAAGTCTGCCAAAGTCGTTATATGAGAAATATGTGGACGAGAATGTTCATTTTGTTTCAAACAAATCCTACGATTTACTTCGGAGTTCCAGAGCAGCACTTGTAACCTCCGGAACCGCAACCCTGGAAACTGCATTGCTGAACATTCCTGAAGTTGTATGTTACCGAAGCAGCCGGATTTCTTACGAAATTGGTAAAAGAGTTGTAAAAAACATTAAATATATCTCGCTGGTAAATTTAATCATGGATGAAGAAATTGTGACTGAACTTATCCAAAATGATTTAAATACTGAAAATCTTGTAAAGGAGCTGAACGCAATTTTAGTAGGGGAAACCAGACAGAAAATGCTTGATGATTTCGGATTTCTACGCCAAAAACTGGGTGGGAGAGGCGCCAGCGACCACGCCGCAGATATTATCATAAATGGGTGATTTTACGGTACGCAGTAGAGGTAAAGATGTATAATTTTACCTCTAAAAACTGCTTTGCACAAACAGCCTCTACTTATCCTCTGTATTTGTTTTATTCTTGGGATTCTTCTGCAGGACTTAGTTTCACTGGAAGTCAAATACATTTATATGTTTCTGGTTTTCAGTTTTTTGATGCTTGTTTTGTATTTGGTTAAAGATTTTTATTTTCATCGGATCAGGCATGTTTCTCTTTTCATACTTTTCTTTTCATTGGGAATTTTTGCCCATTTTCTCAATTCAAAGAAACCTTTTCTTCCTGAACTGAAAAGCAAGGAAGTTATCGTTTTTAAAATCACCAAAAAACTCAATTCAAACGAGAAAAACAGGCGTTACGAAATCTCAGCCTGGAAAGGAAAACAACCTTTTCTGAGTGTGCTTTCCGTCCCAAAATCTGAAGCTGAACTTAATTTTCTTCATTACTACAAGGCCGAAGCCTTCATTAGCCGGTTCCAGAAACCTTACAGTGATTTTCAGTTTGATTACGGTAAGTATCTTTCGCGGAAGGATATTTATTTTCAGGCCTATCTGCCGAATTCTTTTCAGCGCGGTTTACGAAATGATTTAAGTTTTTCTGAAAAAATCCGGCAGAAAAGACTTTCAACTTTAAGTAAAATCGACAGCGCGAATTTAAGCAAACGGACGCGCGAATTTACCAAAGGAATCATCCTTGCCGACCGTACCGAGATGGATGCAGAAACGGTGGAAGATTTCACAAAATCTGGTCTGATGCATGTTTTGGCCATATCGGGATCGCATATGGCTATTATTTTCTGGCTGATTCTGCTGGTCTTAAATCCCATATTTCCGCCCAGGTTAAGGAATTACAAAATAATTATTTCGCTTATTCTGATCTGGTCTTTTGCGATATTTATTGATTACGGAAGTTCGGTCGTGCGCAGCTGTATCATGATTTCGGCGTACTATATTTCTGTGGTGCTGCAGCGGAAGCCCGATCTTCTTCACGCGATGGCGGTGGCTGCTTTCGGGATTTTGATTTTTGATACCAATCAGTTTTTCGATGTCGGATTTCAGCTGAGTTTCGTGGCTGTTTTCGGGATTTTCTGGCTGAATCAACCGATTCTGAAATACCTTCCCAAACCCAAAAATAAATTTCAGAATCTTATGGTGAATGTTGTTTCGATAAGTATTGCTGCGCAAATCGTTACACTGCCGCTGGTGGTTTTTTATTTCCATCAGTATTCTGTCATTTCCATTGTCGCGAATCTTATCGTCATTCCGTTTTCGGAAATTCTGATTATTTTTTCATTATTAATGACGGTACTCATTGAATTTTCGGTACAAATTAGCTGGCTGAATTTTCTTTATGATACTGTGGTAACCCGCGCTTTACAACTGATACATTTCTTTGCCAATCTTGATCTTGCGTTTTACAGAATGATTCCAATGACTCTGCTCGAAATGGCAGTGGGTTTTATCATTATTTGGTTTTTAAGATTTGCAGTGATTACATTCAGTTTGAAAAATGTGCTTAAAGTTTCTTATTTCATCATCCTTTTTGTTGCGTTGAGGTTTTTGTTGAATTACAGAGCGTCACAAATAAACGAGGTTTTGGTCCATCACTACTATAAAGAAAGAATTATTTCTGTAAAAACGAAGGATGAGGTTCGGTTTCTGATGAGGGCAAATCCTAATTTGGGAAAGGTTGAAAAATTTGTTATTGAACCTTATTTAACATCGAGGAGGATCCGTAAATTTAAAACAGAAATAATTTCTGATGATGTTGAAAAAGTGGTGATCAGCGGCAAAGAATATCACTTGAAATAGAACAATTTTCACATTTCTTATTTAGAAAGATTACAAACTGAAATTTTCTGACATTTCTCACTTCTCTATAGCTTAACATTTTTTTAACTTTGTGAAAATTCAATTTAAACAATATTATGGCAGGATTAACCAGTTCTACTATCGGTAGAAAGTACGCAATGGCATTGTCTGCAATGTTTTTGCTCCTATTCCTTATCATGCACCTTTCGGTGAATTTAATTTCAGTATTCAGTCCCGGTGCGTTCAATTCGGCTTCAGAATTTATGGGTTACAACCCGCTCATTCAGTTCCTTATGCAGCCAATTCTGGGGTTTGCAGTTATTTTTCACTTTGTGATGGGTTTTGTTCTTGAACTTAAGAACAGAAGCGCAAGACCAGTAAAGTACGCAATGAACAACGGTTCAGCAAACTCTACATGGATGTCCAGAAACATGATTATCTCCGGATTGGTAGTGTTGGCATTTTTGGGACTGCACATGTACGATTTCTGGTGGCACGAGATCAACTTCAAATATGTTGAAGCGAATACACCAGATAACGAAAGATTCTGGCATGAACTTCATGCGAAATTTGCTGATGCGTGGAGGGTAATTTTCTACATCATCGCTTTTGTATTGTTGGGTCTTCACTTGGCCCACGGTTTCCAGTCGTCTTTTCAGTCGGTCGGAGCAAGGCATCCCAAATATACGCCGGTAATCAAAGCGCTTGGAACATGGTATTCCATTTTGATTCCTGCAGGATTTATCATCATTGCACTGTATCACTTTTTAACGCAGTCTTAATTTTAAGTTTTGAATCATTCAAAATCTAAAATTTAAAATTTAAAATTTCTAAAAATGAGCAAATTAGATTCAAAAATTCCACACGGCCCGTTAGCCGAGAAGTGGACTAACCATAAAAATCACATGAACCTTGTTGCCCCAAACAACCGCGATAAAATTGATATTATCGTTGTGGGTACAGGTTTGGCAGGCGGTTCTGCCGCTGCAACTCTGGCAGAGCAGGGGTATAACGTAAAAGCATTCTGCTACCAGGATTCACCAAGAAGAGCGCACTCCATTGCTGCGCAGGGTGGTATCAATGCAGCTAAAAACTATCAGGGTGACGGAGATTCAACTTACAGATTGTTTTACGACACGATTAAAGGTGGAGATTACCGTGCAAGAGAAGCAAATGTTTACAGACTTGCAGAAGTTTCTGCAAATATCATTGACCAGTGTGTTGCGCAAGGCGTACCCTTCGGAAGAGAGTACGGTGGCCAGCTGGATAACCGTTCGTTCGGTGGAGTTCAGGTAAAAAGAACTTTTTACGCAAAAGGCCAAACCGGGCAGCAGCTACTTTTAGGAGCTTATTCTGCGATGAGCCGCCAGATTGGTAAAGGCAGAATCAAGATGTACAACCGTCATGAAATGCTTGATCTTGTAATTGTTGACGGAAAAGCAAGAGGTATTATCGCAAGAAACCTGGTAACGGGAGAAATCGAAAGACATTCTGCACATGCTGTAGTTATTGCTTCAGGTGGTTACGGTAATGTTTATTTCCTTTCGACCAACGCGATGGGATCCAATGTTTCCGCAGCCTGGAAAATTCATAAAAAAGGAGCTTATTTCGCAAATCCTTGTTATGTACAGATTCACCCGACCTGTATTCCTGTTCACGGAACACAACAGTCTAAATTAACTTTGATGTCGGAATCCTTAAGAAACTCAGGGAGAATCTGGGTTCCTAAGAAAATTGAAGATGCAGAAGCGATTAGAGAAGGAAGATTAAGACCGGAAAACATTAAAGAAGAAGACAGAGATTATTATCTGGAAAGAAGATATCCTGCTTTCGGTAACCTGGTACCTCGTGACGTGGCATCCAGAGCAGCGAAAGAAAGATGTGACGCAGGTTACGGAATCGAAAATAATGATACGAAAGAAGGCGTTTACCTGGATTTCTCTACAGAAATTACTAAAAAAGGTAAAGAGGCAGCGCTCGAGAAAAATATTCACAATCCTACCGATCAGCAGATCTATGATTTAGGAAAAGCTTGGGTTGAAGAAAAATACGGAAACCTTTTTGTAATGTACGAAAAAATTACCGGCGAGAATCCTTATGTGACTCCAATGAAGATTTATCCTGCAGTTCACTATACCATGGGTGGTGTTTGGGTTGATTATAACCTGCAGTCAACCATTCCGGGATGTTTCGTGTTGGGTGAAGCCAATTTCTCTGATCACGGAGCAAACAGATTGGGTGCTTCTGCGCTGATGCAGGGTCTGGCAGACGGTTATTTCGTTCTTCCGTACACCATTGCAGATTATCTTTCGGCAGACATCAGAACAGGTTCAATTCCTACAGATTCTGCAGCTTTTGAAGCGGCAGAGAAAGAGGTGAAAGATAAAATCAATTTCTTCATCAATAATAAAGGCACCCATTCTGTAGATTACTTCCACAAAAAGCTAGGACACATTATGTGGAATAAGGTTGGTATGGGAAGAACTCCTGAAGGTCTGCAGGAAGCGATTAAGGAAATTGAAGAAGTACGAAACGATTTCTGGAAGAATGTAAAAGTACCGGGCTCCAACGATGAAATGAATATGGAACTCGAGAAAGCGCTTAGGGTGGCAGATTTCCTTGAACTAGGACAGTTGATGGCGATTGATGCGCTGAAGAGAGAAGAGTCCTGCGGTGGACATTTCCGTTGGGATCATGCAACACCAGAAGGTGAAGCCGAGAGAGATGACCAGAACTTCAAATTTGTAGCAGCATGGGAATACCAGGGCGCAGACATTAACCAAGAGGTATTGCACAAAGAAGAGCTGATTTATGAAAACATTGAAGTGAAAACAAGAAGTTATAAATAATCTCCAAAAAATTAATAAAGTAATGAGTGCAAAAAAAGGATTAAACCTGACTCTGAAAATTTGGAGACAGAAAAACAATAAATCAAAAGGACAGTTCGAAACCTATAAGATTTCCGATGTATCTACGGATTCTTCTTTCCTCGAAATGCTCGATATGCTCAATGAGAATCTGGTAAACGAAGGAAAAGAACCAATAGCTTTCGATCACGACTGCCGCGAAGGAATCTGCGGAATGTGCTCGCTGTACATCAACGGGCGATCTCACGGTCCGGATACAGGAATCACCACTTGCCAGCTTCACATGAGAATGTTTAAAGACGGCGAAACCATCCACATCGAGCCATGGAGAAGTGCTGCTTTTCCGGTAATTAAAGATTTGGTGGTAGACAGAAGCGCTTTCGACAGAGTGATGGCAGCGGGAGGTTTCGTTTCGGTAAATACTTCAGGAAACACCCTGGATGCAAACGCGATTCCGGTTCCTAAAGAAGATGCTGACAAAGCCATGGATGCGGCCGCATGTATCGGCTGTGGCGCCTGTGTGGCAACGTGTAAAAACGGATCTGCAATGTTATTCGTTGGCGCAAAAGTTTCACAATACGCACTACTTCCGCAAGGCCGTGTTGAAGCGAAAAGAAGAGTGCTGAATATGGTGAAGGCCATGGATGAAGAAGGTTTCGGAAACTGCTCGAATACCGGCGCATGTGAGGTGGAGTGTCCGAAAGGAATTTCTCTTGAAGTGATCGCCAGAATGAACAGAGAATACATTTCTGCCAATATCGACAGAGGATAAAACAGAAAATCATTACGAAAATGCCGCTTTCACTGCCGAAAGCGGTTTTTTCTTTGTTAAACTTTGCCAATTATATGATTTAAATTTTCTACAAGTCTTTATATAACTTATTTTTGCGCAAATTAAGTTTACAACTTTGAAATTAAAAATCGAAAAATTTATATACAATCAAAAAAAACATGAGTAGATATTTTTTATTATTGATGTTCGCTTTCGTAGCAATGTCCTGTTCAAAAAAAGTAGAGGTAAAAGGTAATTTTGCCGGCGGGTCACCACTCGAAAGAATCGAGTTTATAGAAGCCTCCGGTGTGGCAACCCTTCCGTTGCTGAATTTGGGTGTAGACAGTAAAGGGAGTTTTTCCGGAAGCTTCGAAGCACCTAAAAACGGCATGTACATTATGTCTTATGCCGGAAAAACAGCCATGATTTATCTTAAAGGTGGTCAGGAACTTAATATTTCCGGGCAGGCAGCCAACTTCCCCAATCAGTTTACCATTACCGGTGATGCAAAAAACAACAACGATTTTCTTTTAGAGGTAACCAAATTTATTCAGGGTTATGCCGGGAAAATCAATGTTGGAGAACTTGTAATGAAGAATGAAGCCGATTTCCTGAAAGCCGCTGAAAAAATCCGTACCGATATCGGGAACAGCATTGATGCTGCTGCCAAGAAAACTTCAGCAGATAATGAAGTGGTAGAATATAAAAAAGACGAACTGAATGCGAGTGTCTTAGGATTAATGAGCCAGTACGAAGTTAACCATCCGCAGGCTACGCAAAACCCAGCTTACAAAGCGTCAAAAAATTTCAAAGATGCTGAAGCTAAGCTTAATGCAGACAGCGACAGACTTCTGAAAAACCAACCGATTTACAGAAATTATCTTTTGGGTAAACTAAGCCCGGAATTTCAGGCTTTTGCAAGCAAGCAGGCAACAGCAGGAAACCAATTATCTTCTGAATTATTTGCGAAATTTCTGGATACCAAAAAAGACCTTTCTCAGCTGACCAAAGATTATCTTCTGGCATTCGTACTTTCAAGTGGTGATATTACGCCGGGAATGACGGATGAAAATACTGCTAAAATTAATAAAATCATTAATGAAAACATTAAAGATGCAGGCATTAAAAAAGATATGCAGCGAATTCAGTTTGTAATCGCCGGCCCGAAAGCTGGTGAAGCTGCACCGGATTCTAAACTCATCAAACAGGACGGAAGTGCCTTTAAACTGGCCGATGTAAAAGGAAAACCAAACCTCGTAATGTTCTATGCATCTTGGAATCCGTACATTTCTGAAGGTACAGTTCCTGTTCTGAAAGAAGTCGTGAATTTCTACAAATCTAAAATGGATTTCACTTTCGTGAATTTAGATGATACAAAGGACCAGTTCACCAAAACCAGCAATGCCATGATGAAAGGGATTCCCGGAAACAATGTTTATGGCGAAGGCGGACTGACCTCGCAGATTGCACAAGATTTGGGAATTTACGGTTTCAAACTTCCTTCTTTCGTCGTAATCGATAAAGACGGAAAAATGGCAAGCCGTTTCTTCTACAACTTAGGAGATCCGGAATTAATCACCGTTTTGGATAAACTTACCGGTCTTAAAGCGCCAACCGTGCAGCCTGAAGCTACTTTACAGAATGATTTGTTGGCACCACAGGCCGTTCCGCAACCGGAAGCTACGCCTACAAAATAAATTAGAGTCAAAATTTAAATAAAATCCTGTCAGTTTTTGCTGTCAGGATTTTATTTGGTATTTGGATCTAACGGATATGCTTAAAAATGAAAGCATTTTGTCCGTTTTTATTTTCAAAACCTTACTTTTGTGCTCATTATAATTGTAGATGAAAAGGAAAAGTAAAAATATCGTTTTAGAAAATATAAAACTGGTTTCAGCAGGTGCGAAAGGTGTTGCAGTAGGCAAAACTGAAGAAGGTAAAACCGTTTTGGTTTCCGGCGCAGTTCCCGGTGATGTGGTTAATGCCCGAGTGAAAAAATCGAAATCAAAATATTTTGAAGCGGATGTTGCCGAAATTGTGGAAAGATCACCTTTCAGAGTGGAGCCGAAATGTATTCACTTCGGGGTTTGCGGCGGCTGCAAATGGCAGAATCTTGCTTACGAAAAACAGCTGGATTTCAAACAGGACGAAGTCTTTAACCATATCAAAAGAATTGGCGGTTTTGAGGATTTCGAAACGTTGCCGATTTTGGGAAGTGAAGAACAGTATTTTTACCGTAATAAAATGGAATTTTCCTTTTCCAATGCGCGTTGGCTTACCCAATACGAAATCAGTTCGGAAGAGAATTTCGGTAACCGCGATGCGCTGGGCTTTCATATTCCGGGGATGTGGAGCAAAATTCTTGATCTTAAAGAATGCTGGCTGCAGGAAGATCCCTCCAATTTCATCCGACTTGCCGTAAAACAGTATGCCGTAGCCAACGGATTGGAGTTTTTCGATGTGAAAGAACAAATCGGATTTTTGCGGACGATGATGTTGCGCCAGAACTCAAAAGGCGAATGGATGGTTTTATTCCAGCTTTTCCGTGATGAAAAGGAAAACCGCGAGAAATTATTTGATTTTTTACTTTCAGAATTCCCACAAATCAAAACGTTGGTGTACTGCATCAATTCAAAGCAAAACGATTCCATCTATGATCAACATGTGGTAACGTATTTCGGCGAGGGATTTTTAATGGAGGAAATGGATGGTCTTCAGTTTAAAATCGGTCCGAAATCTTTCTTCCAGACTAATTATAAACAAGCTTTAGAATTATATAGAAAAACGCTCGAATTCGCTGATTTGAAAGGCGATGAGGTGGTTTACGATTTGTATACCGGTACCGGAACAATTGCGCAGTACGTTGCCAGAAATGCCAAACAAGTTATTGGTATCGAATCGGTTCAGGAAGCGATCAATGCAGCGAAAGAACATGCAGAACTTAATGGTTTATCAAATTGCACGTTTTATTGTGGTGACATGAAAGACATTTTCAATGATGAATTCCTTGCAAATCATCCGAAAGCTGATGTCCTGATTACGGATCCTCCGCGAGATGGGATGCACCAGAAAGTGGTAGAACAAATCCTGAAACTATCGCCTGAGAAAATTGTGTATGTAAGCTGTAATTCGGCGACGCAGGCAAGAGATATGGCACTGATGAAAGAGCATTACCGATTGGTGAAGATTCTCCCGGTAGATATGTTCCCGCAGACGCATCATGTTGAAAATATTGCGCTTCTGGTAAAGATTTAATTACATTTGAGTCATGAAGTTCCTGAAAATTTTTCTCGTTAGCGTATTTTTATTTTCGCTTTTCTCCTGCGGAAGTGATGATGATATCTGTATCAGTGGAGAAGCGACTCCCAGAATGAAACTGAAATTTAAGACGAAGGCCACAGGAAAACTCAAAACAATGGATTCACTTTTTGTGAACGTGGATTACGGAAACGGGCAGATTCCTGTAATTGCCGCCAAAACAAAGACCGACTCTGTACTTATTCCGTTGCGGGTTGATGATGCGCCGTTCACCAAAATATATGTTGGTTTATCAAAAACCGCTGTTACTTCAGAGGTAAAGATTAATTACACTACAAAATCCGAGTATGTTTCGCCGGCCTGCGGAATCAAAAAAGTGTATGAAAATGCAAGTGCAGTTCTGGAGGTTCCGGATCCCGTAATCGATATCGAACAAAACCAAACCCAAATTTCCGATGAATCCAAGACTCATTTTTTCCTTCTTTTTTAGTCTTCTGTTTTTTGCTGCTTTTGCTCAGAAAGCGCCAGACACTCTGCAAACTAAATGGAAATATGAACCCAATTTCATGGTCGGAATTGATGTGTTGAATGCGGGAATCGGAGTGTTTGCTGACCGAAAGCTTTTTCAGGGTTTTGTTTCTTCTAGGGTTTCGAAAAACATTCATGCGGTCGCCGAAGCAGGTTATGAAAAAAATATTTACCGCAAAAACGGCTACGATGCAACGGTCAACGGTCCGTTTCTCAAGCTGGGTGCTTTTTATATGCTGGCAAAAGACAAAGAGAATGAGCTGAACGGCTTTTATGCCGGTGCCAAAGCAGCGGGTTCATTTTATAGTCAGGAATATAAAGCGGTTCCGGTTCGTGGCTACGGCGGGAGCGACACAACTGTAGCATTCCCTGCCTCTTCGCAAAGTTCTTACTGGCTGGAAGCTGCGGTTGGTGGCCGGGTTCAGCTTTTTGAATCTCCGTTTTATATCGATGTGAATATCCAGCCGAGATATTTATTGTTCTCAACAACACAGGACGACATCAAGCCGATGATTGTTCCCGGCTTTGGCAAAAGCTCTGCAAAATTCAATGTAGGGTTCGCGTGGAATATTGCCTACCTTTTCTAAGTTGATTATAATATTATGCTTTGAATAATTTGCATGTAAATTTTCAGCCAAGTTTCAGCGTCAAATTTCTTAAAATTGTTTTATCGATTAAATTTTTATTATTAATTTCTTATATTTTATAGGAATTGTATAATTAATTTGTGGTATAATTGGCAAATGTTTTGTGAACTAAATAAAATTATATCATTATTATTTTGACGGTCTGGAAAAAAAAATTACTTTTGGGATTAATTCAATAAAAAAATATTAATCTATGAAGAGAATTTTTACTTCTTTACTTTGCGGATTGATGACAACGGCTGCTTTTGCCCAATGGAGCCCCACGTCGATGCAAGGTGAGAAAATTCGAACGGCGTCAAACGTCAAGAGTTATTATTCCCTGGATCTTAATGCAATGAGATCGAAACTTGCCAATGCGCAGGAAACCGGCAGCAACGCTGTTCCCGTAGAAATTAAACTCCCAACACTTAACGGTAAAATTGAGAGATTTGCAGTCTACAGCTCTCCTGTAGTAGTAAAATCTATTGCAGACCGATACCAATTAGGGTCGTATGTTGGAGTAGGGATTGATGATCCTAATGCGATTGTAAGATTCAGTGTAGCGCCGAATGATTTCCAGTCGATGATCGTGAGAAACGGCAAGTATGAATTCATTGAGCCTCAGAATACAGCAAAATCGGTTTACGGGGTTCATCCTAAAACCAATAAGACCGAAGAGGATAAAGCCTTTGTCTGTTCTACAAGCGAAGCACCTTTAACCAAGGCACAAATGGACAAACTCTACATGTCCGGAAAATCATTTACCAACAATCCAACAGACTTCAGCAAAGCTTCTGATAAAAAATTCAGAACCATGCGTCTGGCAATGACTACCAATGGGGAATACACCCAATATTTTGGTGGAGTTGCAGGTGCAATGACTGCTATTAACGCAACGCTTACGAGATGTAACGGTGTTTTCGAAATGGATTTTGGTCTTCGTTTAATTCTTCAGGATTTCCCTGCACTCATTTATACAGATCCTGCCACAGATCCTTATTCCACAACACTGTCGAGCTGGAACTTATCAGCGCAGAAAGCAATTACTGCAGTAGCTGGTGAAGCTAACTACGATATCGGTCACATGTTCGGTGCTTCCGGAGGTGGAGGTAACGCCGGATGTATCGGTTGCGTATGTATCAGCCCGCCACTGAACGGTTCGGGTGTGCCTACAGGAAACGGAAAAGGATCGGGAATTACTTCTCCTGCAGACGGAATCCCAATGGGCGACAACTTCGATATCGATTATGTTGCCCACGAAATTGGTCACCAGCTGGGTGCAAACCATACCTTCTCTATGAGTCTTGAAGGAACTGGTCAGAATGTAGAGCCAGGTTCAGGATCTACAGTAATGGGTTATGCCGGTATCACTGGTGCAACTGATGTGCAGCCACATTCTGATGCTTACTTCCATATCAACTCAATCATTCAGGTACAGAATAACCTGGTTGCAAAAACCTGTGATATTGAAACTCCGGTGAACAATAATCCACCGGTGATTACCGCAATGGCAGATCTCACCATCCCGAAAGGCACCGCGTTCGTCTTAACTGCTCAGGCTACTGATGCGGAAGGAGATCCATTGACTTATACATGGGAGCAGGTTGACAACGCTTCTTCAGGTACAACCATCGCAAACTTAGGAACTCTGACCAACGGACCTACATTCAGATCATGGACTCCTACGGCCAGTCCTACCCGCTATTTCCCTAAGCTTTCTACCGTTCTAGCAGGAAATCTTAAAAACAATGCTGATTGGGAAGCGGTTTCTACCGTAGCTAGAACAACCAACTTCCGCGTTACCGTACGAGATAATAATGCAGATGTTACTCAGAAGCAAACACAGTCCGCTTTACAGAAAGTGACCGTACACGCAAACGGACCGTTTAAAATTACTTCTACTAAAGTATATAACAATGCTCCGGGACCATTGACATGGGATGTTGTTGGAACAAACGCTGCACCTTTCAACGTTGCTAATGTTAAGATTGATTATACATCGGATAACGGTGCAACCTGGACGGAGCTTGCTGCTTCTACACCAAATGACGGTACTGAAGATTTCAGTTTCGCATCTTTTCCAACAAATACTGCGCTGAAAGTTAGAATCTCAGCAATCGGAAACGTATTCTACGCTATTGCGCCGGTTACAGTTTCTGCAATTGTTGCGTGCGACGGTACTGCTCCTGCGGGACTTAATGTAACTGGTGTTACAACCGCTTCTGCAGTTGTTGCATGGGATCCTATCGCAAGTGCAACCTATATCGTGAGATACAAAAAAGCTGCTGATGCTACTTGGACTGAAGTTCCGGTATCGGCCAACACTTACACCATCACGAATTTAGATGAAGGTACAGCTTATAATGTTCAGGTTGCTTCTGTATGTTCAGGTACAACAGGCACGTATACTGCGGTAACTAACTTCACAACATTAAATCTTCAGTACTGTACACTCACATCAACCAACTCAAGTGATGAGTATATCTCTAATGTAAAGATTACCGCTGAAGGTGCAGCTGGTGTGGACAGCTCATCAGGTGCGTCAACTTACACCAATTATTCTTCTGATCCTGCAAGATTGGTACGTTTGGCAAAAGGAACAAATAACAACACTATTTCTGTTACCAAAGCCTGGACTGGAACAATCTACAACGAAGCGGTGACGGTTTGGATCGACTTCGACAGAAGCGGAACTTTTGATGATGATGAATTTGTAATGTCTACTTCAGGTGATAAAACAACTCCTGTTACCGATACTTTCTCGGTTCCTGCAGATGCATATTCCGGAGACAAACCGGTAGGAATGAGGGTTGCCTTAAAATTCAGTACTCCTCAAATGACTCCTTGCGGTAGTTATACTTACGGGGAAGTAGAAGATTATGCGGTAATGATTTCACCTACTTTGGGCGTAAATGATAATGTAAAAGCAAGTGCTGTTCAGGTATATCCAAACCCTGCAATCGATTTGCTAAATGTTACTAAAGTTTCTGATAAAGCTTCTTATACCATTTACAACATGGCTGGTCAGGCTGTATCTAAAGGTAAAGTTACCAATGGTAAAGTACAGGTGTCTCAGTTAGAGAAAGGAGTTTATATGATTGCCGTAGATAATAACGGACAAGTAAACCAAGTGAAATTTATCAAAAAATAATTTTCATCTTTTATAGAAATCAATCCCCGGAATACCACCGGGGATTTTTTTGTACTACACCATTTAATTGCAATGCTCTAACTAAAAATGTACATTTCGTTTAGGATTATTTAACAATTTCGCCTTCAATTTAACCTAACTTTAACCGTAAAATACCATCTTATCACGGTGCGTTATGTGATATTTCATTTATTTTTGCCGTGTATATGAAGAAGTCTTTTCTGCTCGCCACTTTACTGTTGATTTTTAAAGTTCAGGCCCAGTTTTTTTCCGGAGAAATTATCATCAGAGATAATTCGGTGTATTACCTGAATCAGGTGTATGTAACCAACCTTACTTCCCAAAGTACGGTATATACCGATTATTTCGGGGCTTTCAGGATTCCGGCAAAACCTGGCGATGTCATCAGGTTTACTTCTATTGTTACCGACCGAAAAGACGTTGCCGTTACTGCTGAAGACCTTCAGAATACAAGTAATTTTGTAGAACTCAAGATTGCGTATTACGACATACAGGAGGTTGTGATCAGTAAATTTAAGCCTACCGGAAACCTTCGGAAAGATGTAAGCTCCCTGAAAAACGGTGAAAAAAATATGGCGCTGCAGAAAATGATTGGGCTGCCGACTCCGAAAGGGGATGGTACGCCACCCCAACTTCCCGTAGCTGGTTTTGCGGGCGGCGGTCTTACATTCAGTCTGGAAAGTATCTACGACATCCTTTCCGGTGACCGAAAGAAAAAGGAAAGGGCGCAGCAGTACGAAAAAATGAATGGAGCCGTGGCGGGAATCCGGAACTATTTTGGAACTGAATATTTTACCAACCTGAAAATACCGGCAAATTACATTGATAACTTTCTGCAGTTCGTTTATACTTCAGATAATATCCTGCCTTACGTGCAGCACAATAACTACGAAGCGGTATCACTTTACATTGAAAAATATCTGCCAATTTACCAGCGCCGATTGCGGAATTCGCACTTAATGGAGGCTGCAAAGTGATTTTTCGTGATTTTTAATTTTTTATGTTAAATTAAAAGTTTTATATTTGGCGGCGCGTTTAAGGATGATGGCATTTTGTTGCCGTTTTAGTGTCTTGCCTTATGTTAACTCATAAATTTTACTGAATGTCGTTTGTTAAAAATTTATTTTGCTTTTTAATGTTGTTGTCACTTTGTAATCTCTCTGCCCAGCGTAAGGGGAAAGATTACACCAACATCCTCCGCAGTAACAATATTTACGAGATCGATTCTTATCTGCGCATAGCGCATCCCGATGACCCCAAACGATCTGTACTGAAACCCCGGCTCGTAAAACTGCTGAATGAATATATTAAAACAGCACACCCATCAGACCAAAGGGTGAAGGATTTTCAGGAAAAGCTCGCACTTTTGCGTAGAAAACCCTCCACACGAATAAGTTTCGACGAGATGAATGAAAGCATCCGCCAGAAACAAATTGCAAAATACCGCGAAGAGAGCGCAAAGAAACCTGGTAACTACGTAACCAAAGTTTACGGCAATGCTGGTGTTTCAGCCCCGTCAACATCTGCGGGCGGCGCATCATCCGGTTACGTAAATCCGGAAGAGGCGGAATTCGAGATGCTGATGTCGGTAAATCCTATTGAACATAAAAACAATACCGTAAAAATCCTGAATTCTCTCTTTGATAACGATCCGAACAGTAAAGAAAGCATCGTACTCATCGAAAACAAATCGAAGTGCAATATTATCATGCGAATCGAAGGTATTGGTAACACCAAATACAGGCTCGCAATACCTGCGCAAAGCGACAATACCATTGTGGTTGCCAAAGGCGATTATCTTTTCACAAGCCTTGTTTGTGGTGCCCAGTATGCATCGCAGAAAACCGTTCAGAAAGCGGTGATGGTTGCATTAGGAAACCAGTAGTTATAAATAAGTTAAAGTTCAGGAAAAAAAATAAGTCTTGAACAATTTTATTTATTTTTGCACGTTTTTGAATGTAGAAAATGGGTAAAAATAAACTGGCAAGATTTGCCGAAAACAAAACACTTCCGAACGTATTTCAGCCAACCAGAGAAGAGGCACTCAATAATTATCCTTTAAAAGGAAAATGGAGATCCGAAGTCTTTAAAAACCATAACCCTATCGTACTGGAACTGGGCTGCGGAAAAGGTGAGTACTCTGTAGGTTTAGCAAAATCCTTCCCCGATAAAAACTTTATTGGCATCGATATTAAAGGAGCCAGATTTTGGTTTGGAGCCAAAGAAGCGGTGGAAAAAAAACTAAACAACGTGGCCTTCCTGAGAACACAAATTGAACTGGTAGACTGTTTTTTCGATCACGACGAAGTGGATGAAATCTGGATTACCTTTCCCGATCCACAAATAAAATACCGAAGAACAAAGCACAGAATGACCCACCCGGATTTTCTGGGGCGTTATAAAAAAATTCTGAAAAAGGATGGTATCGTTCATCTGAAAACCGATTCAGAATTTCTGCACGGTTATACTTTAGGTTTACTCCAGGGACAGGGCCACGAGATTATTTCTGCCCATCATGATATTTACGGAGCGCCGGAATATGAGCCGGGAACTCCGCTTTTAAGGGAAATAAAAACTTATTATGAGGGTTTATTTTCGGCAAAAGGCAAAACGATTACCTACATTAAATTTAAAATCAAGTAATTCCTGTTTCTCATTAATGAAGAAAACATTTTTTATGATTGCGGCCTTCAGCTGCATGTCTCTTACTGCCCAAAAACAAAGCATCAATATACTGAACAGTAACGATCCACATGAGATCGAAGCCTTCCTTAAAACTGCCCAGCGCGACGATCCCAGAAAAGCGACGCTTACCAGAAAATTAGTCGCTCTCAAAAGTTCAAAAACACCTAAGCCATTGGAGGCGAATGCAACTGCACCGAAATCTTTTTCATATCCAGACATAAAAGTTGCCGGAAAGCAGAATGAAGAGGAAGAATTTAAAAGAATTGCTTCCGAAAAGCCTGGTGTACACGAGCAAAAGACGGTAAAGCTCCTCAACCAGCTTTTTGACAACGATGTATCGAATAAGGATGCGATACTGCTGATACAGAACAATTCGGGCTGTAACATGATTATAAAGGTGCAGGGGAAGGAAACCTATAATCTGCCTGTCCGTGCCGGCGGTGAAAATTTTGTGGTTTTGAAGAAAGGAAATTATCAACTGAGCGGAAACGCCTGTAACTCCAATTATTCATCCTCAAAAAATATCGCTAAAAACACGGTTGTTACGCTCAACAGAACGGATACTGTTTTACCGCAGGGAAAATTTGCGCAGAATGCTGAAGCAAGATAAAATATAAACTGAAAAGATCGCCACGCCGATTCTTTTTTAACTATTTTCAAAGAAATAAAAAAGGTTCAGAAATTTTCTGAACCTTTTTCAATATTGAAGATAAAATCTTATTCTGCAGCAGTATCGAAATCTGCATCAGCATCAGCTGAAACTTTTTCGCCTTCTTCTTTAGATTTTTCTTTATCTGCTTTTCTTTGAGACAATCCGTCTTTAATAGATGATGAAACCACGCTAAGGATCATATCGATAGATTTAGAAGCATCATCGTTTCCAGGAATTACGAAATCTACTTTTCTTGGATCGGAGTTTGTATCTACGATACCGAAAACAGGAATACCCAATTTTTTAGCTTCGGTTACTGCGATGTGCTCTCTCATGATATCAACAACAAAAATTGCTGACGGAAGACGCACCATGTCGGAGATTGAACCTAAGTTTTTCTCAAGGTTAGCACGCTGACGGTCAACCTGAAGTCTTTCTTTTTTAGATAAAGTTTCGAAAGTACCATCTTTCTTCATTTTATCGATGTGGTTCATTTTCTTAACAGCTTTACGGATGGTAACAAAGTTTGTTAACATACCACCAGGCCATCTTTCTGTAATATAAGGCATATTAAGATCAGCAGCGTGTTTTGCCACTACTTCTTTCGCTTGTTTCTTTGTAGCTACGAAAAGAACTTTTTTGCCTGCAGAAGTAATTTTTTCCAAAGCGTTGCACGCCTCGTCTAATTTTACTGCTGTTTTATGTAAGTCTACAATGTGAATACCGTTTTTCTCCATAAAAATGTATGGAGCCATATTTGGATTCCACTTACGGGTCATGTGACCGAAGTGTACACCTGCCTCTAAAAGGTCTTTAACATTTGCTTTTGCCATGTCGCTTTTTTGTTTTTAGTTTACGTTCCGCTTTTTCGCAATCAACTTTTCTTTAGATGGGAGAAGAGTTTGGGTGCTAAACTAAACGGGGCATTTTTTGATTAGATAATAGAACCAAGAGCCAAGAACAAAGATTTTTGAAAGTCTCGAATCCCGTTTCTCGTTTCTCGAATCTTTTTGATTAACGTTTTGAGAACTGGAATCTCTTTCTTGCTTTCTTCTGACCTGGTTTCTTTCTCTCCACCATTCTTGCATCTCTTGTAAGCAATCCGTGAGGTTTCAATAATCCTCTGAACTCTTCGTTTACTTCGCACATTGCTCTGGAAATTCCCAGTCTGATTGCTTCTGCCTGACCTGTAATTCCACCTCCGAAAACATTCACTGTTACGTCGTACTGACCTACAGTTTCTGTCAACAAAAATGGCTGGTTGATTTTGTAAACCAATACATCAGTACCGAAATAGTCTTTAGAATCCTTTTTGTTAATCGTGATCACTCCAGAACCTGGTTTCACATAAACTCTTGCAACTGAAGTTTTTCTTCTTCCGATTTTATGAACTATTGACATATTAATTATTTGAATTCGTTAATATTAATAACTTTTGGCTGTTGAGCTTCATGTTTGTGTTCAGTTCCTTCATATAAATAAAGGTTGCTGAATAACTGAGATCCCAATCTGTTTTTTGGAAGCATACCTTTTACAGATTTTTCCAATACTTTTAAAGAATCTTTTTTCTGAAGTTCAAGAGCAGTCATCGACTTCTGACCTCCTGGATATCCAGTATGCCAAATGTAAGTCTTGTCAGCCCACTTGTTCCCGGAAAGGGTCACTTTCCCAGCATTCAAAACGATTACGTTATCTCCACAGTCTGCGTGAGGCGTAAAATTCGTTTTGTGCTTTCCTCTCAAAATCTTTGCAACCTTAGAAGCTAGTCTTCCTAATGGTTGTCCTTCAGCGTCTACCACAACCCATTCTTTATTAGCGGTAGCTTTGTTAGCTGAAACGGTTTTGTAACTTAATGTATTCACACTTTTTCGTTTAACGATTAAACATAATTTTCCCTAAATAGGGTGTGCAAAGGTAAAGATTTTTTTTGGAACTGAAAATATTTTAGGAAAGAATATCCTAAGGTTTTGAAAATGATGGGGTTATTTCTTTCGTGGAACCACAGCGGTAATCTTTTTAATACGTTAAATCAGACTAATTTCTGAGAGATTTCGAACTTTTGAAACTTGCAAAAATATAATACGCCACAAAAACCATCGAAAATTTAATAACAGAAGGAACTGCTTTTTCTAAATCAAAGAGAAAAATACCTACCACAACTAAAACTGCCATTCCCAAAAAAGAAATGCCCAGTTTTTGAGGCAAGGTGAATTTTTCGTCATCCAGAAAATACGCCATTCCCCACGCAGCACCGAATGCAAAACCATAATACAGATCCAGAGCCCAACCCTGGCTTCCCAACAAAAAATAATTCAGAAGAAAACTCACGAAGGTTCCGGCTAAAAAATAGATAATCGCGCGCTGCATAAAAAAAATATTTCCGCAAAAATAAAGATTAAAAATTTGAAACCAACTTATTTATATGCTATGCGATGAATTTTGGTAATATATACAGGATTTTGCATTGCTTCTGAAAAAAGAGATTCTAATTCGATCGGTGTTTTATTTAATTCATTAACAATCAAAAATATATAAGCGTCTTTTAAGTTTTTAAGAATTGATTATATTTGGAATCTTACGAAAATTCAATTATGGAAACCCAAAAATATTCTCCAAAAAACAAAATCCGTATCGTTACCGCCGCCGCCTTATTCGACGGACACGATGCTGCCATCAATATCATGCGCCGCGTAATCCAGGGAACCGGCGTGGAAGTCATTCACCTCGGCCACGATAAGTCCGCTGAAGAAGTTGTAAACTGCGCGGTTCAGGAAGACGCCAATGCAATCGCCTTAACTTCTTATCAAGGTGGTCACAACGAATACTTTAAGTATATTTATGATCTTTTAAAAGAAAAAAACGCGTCGCACATCAAGATTTTTGGCGGAGGCGGCGGCGTTATTTTGCCTGAAGAAATCAAAGATTTGATGGATTATGGCGTGACCAGAATTTATTCTCCTGACGACGGCCGCGAACTCGGTTTGCAAGGAATGATCGATGATTTGGTGCAAAAATCCGATTTCCCGACTGGTGAAAACATTACCGTTCAAGATTTAGATAAAATTAAATTTGAAGATTCAAAATCAATTGCTGAAGTCATTTCCGCAGTTGAAAATTTCTCCGAAACGAAACCGGATTTAGTAAAAGAAATCGACGAGAGAGCAAAGGATTCGACCATTCCGATTATCGGGATTACCGGAACCGGTGGCGCAGGAAAATCCTCCTTAACCGACGAACTGGTGAGAAGATTTTTACGCTCCAATCCAAACAAAAAAATCGCCATCATTTCCATCGATCCTTCCAAAAAGAAAACCGGAGGTGCACTTTTGGGAGATAGAATTCGCATGAATTCGATTAATGATTCGCGCGTTTATATGCGTTCTATGGCAACTCGGGAGAACAACGTTTCCGTGTCGCCGCACATTCATTCGGCTTTAAATATTTTAAAAATCGCAAAACCAGATGTCATCGTTCTCGAAACTTCCGGAATTGGGCAATCTGGTTCCGAAATTACCGATATTGCCGATGTTTCCATGTATGTGATGACCCCGGAATACGGTGCTTCAACCCAATTGGAGAAAATCGATATGCTTGATTATGCAGATTTGGTGGCGTTAAATAAATCCGACAAACGCGGTGCTTTGGACGCACTTCAAGCGGTGAAAAAGCAGTTTCAGAGAAATCATCTGCTGTTCGAGCAGCCTTTGGACGAAATGCCTGTATATTCTACAAAAGCCAGCCAATTCAACGATTGGGGAACTACGGAACTTTTTAATGAACTGATTAAAAAAGTAAATGAAAAGTTTGAGGGCCTTAATTTAAGCGGCTATGTAGAGCAAAATGTGTCCGATGACACCACCATTATTCCTCCAAAAAGAGTGCGTTATCTCTCTGAAATTGTAGAAACCAACAGAAATTACGATAAAGAGGTAGAAAATCAGGTGCTTATCGCCAGGAAAATGTACCTCCTTGATGGTTCCAGGGTGCTTATTGAGGACGATCAGCATACCCGTGACAAACTGGAAAAGGTTTTCCTGAAAACAAAAAAAGAACTTACTGAAGAAAATGCTGCTTTTCTGCACGGCTGGCATCATTTCAAAGAAGAATTGCAGGCGGATACTTATTCGTACTTCGTTCGCGGTAAGGAGATTAAGGTGCAAACAAAATCAGAATCGCTTTCAGGACTTAAGATTCCGAAAATTGCTTTGCCGAAATTCCAGGATTGGGGTGATTTAATTCGTTGGAAAGGTCAGGAAAATGTTCCTGGAGCATTTCCTTTCACCGCCGGAATTTATCCGTTCAAAAGAACCGGTGAAGATCCGACCCGAATGTTTGCCGGAGAAGGCGGTCCCGAAAGAACCAACCGAAGATTTCATTATGTTTCTGCCGAAATGGATGCCAAAAGACTTTCTACCGCGTTCGATTCTGTGACGCTTTACGGTCAGGATCCTGCTTTTCCGCCAGATATTTATGGAAAAATCGGGAATGCCGGAGTTTCGATCGCTACTCTGGATGATGCGAAAAAACTATATTCAGGTTTCGATTTGGTAAATGCAATGACATCGGTTTCGATGACGATTAATGGACCGGCGCCAATGTTGCTCGCATTTTTCATGAATGCAGCCATCGATCAGAATTGCGAAAAATATATCGAAGAAAATAATCTTTGGGATAAAGTTGAAGCGAGATTAAAAGAAAAATTTGATGATAAAGGGCTGAAAAGACCGGTTTATAGCGGCGAACTTCCGCCTTCCAATAATGGTTTAGGTTTGAAATTATTAGGACTTACCGGCGATGAAGTTTTAGATGCGGAAGCCTATGCGAAAATTAAAGCTGAAACTATTGCAACGGTTCGTGGAACGGTTCAGGCGGATATTTTGAAGGAAGATCAGGCGCAAAATACTTGTATTTTCTCTACCGAATTTGCCTTGAGATTGATGGGCGACGTTCAGGAATATTTCATTAAAGAAAAAGTGAGAAACTTCTATTCCGTGTCGATTTCCGGTTACCATATCGCTGAAGCTGGTGCGAATCCGATATCGCAGTTGGCATTTACGCTTGCAAACGGTTTTACTTATGTGGAATATTATCTTTCACGAGGAATGGATATCAATGATTTTGCACCGAATTTATCCTTCTTTTTCTCGAACGGAATCGATCCGGAATATGCGGTGATCGGCCGTGTTGCGCGTAGAATTTGGGCAAAAGCAATGCGCGAAAAATACAATGCCAACGAAAGAAGCCAGATGTTGAAATACCATATACAAACTTCCGGTCGTTCGCTTCACGCGCAGGAAATCGATTTTAATGACATCAGAACTACTTTGCAGGCGCTTTATGCGATCTACGACAACTGCAACTCGCTGCATACCAATGCGTACGACGAGGCGATCACCACACCAACCGAAGAGTCCGTGCGTAGAGCGATGGCGATTCAGCTAATCATCAACAAAGAACTCGGTTTGGCGAAAAACGAAAATCCGTTGCAAGGTTCATTTATCATTGAAGAACTCACGGACTTGGTTGAAGAAGCTGTTTACGCAGAATTCGACAGAATTACTGAAAGAGGCGGTGTTCTCGGCGCGATGGAAACCATGTATCAACGTTCGAAAATTCAAGAAGAATCGATGCATTATGAATGGCTGAAACATACCGGCGAATATCCGATTATTGGTGTGAATACCTTCCTTGGAAAAGACGGTTCGCCAACGGTTTTACCGGGAGAAGTCATCCGTTCAACTGAAGAAGAGAAGCAACTGCAGATCAAAAATCTGGAAAATTATCAGAACGCAAATGCCGCAAACACTGAAAATGCTTTAAAACAACTGCAGCACGGCGCCATCAACCAGCAAAATTTATTTGAACTGATGATGGAAGCGGTAAAATACTGCTCTTTAGGTCAGATTACGAACGCTCTGTTTGAAGTCGGCGGAATGTACAGAAGGAATATGTAATTTTAACTGCTTATAAATTTAAAAGCCGTGTTAAAAGTTAATGCTTGACACGGTTTTTGCTTCCATAGAATTCTGTAACTCAAACTTCAAATATGTCATCAAAAATTTATCCCGGTGGTCTTCTCGTTTTATTTTTAATTTTATTTTCCTGCAAATCTGATCCGGTAAAAGTTGCTGCCACCGCCGACCAGGAGCGGAATATCATTATTGACAGCACCATTACCGCTTTCCAAAAAAAATTACTGGCGCAGCAAATCGATTCTGTGTTTTCGAAGACGAAATTTAACGGCAGTATTTCTGTAATTCGAAACGGTGAAAAACTTTATGAAAAACAAAATGGGTTTGAGGATTTTAAAACGAAAGCTAAACTTGACAGCAATTCAGTATTTGCGATTGGTTCGGTTAGCAAGCAGTTTACGGCCGTGATGATCTTAATGCTGGAAGATGAAGGAAAGCTAAATACCGGTGACCGGGTTTCTGAATTTTTGCCAGAATTTCAGAATAAGCAGTTTGAAAATATCACGGTTCATCAGTTGCTGAACCACACTTCGGGCATCAGTGATTTTGGGAGCGGACTTCAGTCGAAACCCGGTGAAAGTTTTAACTATTCCAACAAAGGATATCGGTTTTTGGGAGATATTGTAGCCAGGGTTTCAGAAAAAACTTTCGATCACTATGCAAAAGAACTTTTTGAAAGGATAGGACTGATGCATGCTTCCACGGCAAATTCATTTGAAGGCAACCATCTGGCTGGCGCGTATCTGGGAAATGCTGTACGATTTGAAAAAATTGCAAATATGCCAAAAAGGTTGGCTTCAAAAGAAATATCTGTCGCAGCCGGCGGCATTTTATCAACGGCTTCAGATCTGCACCGGTGGAATGCCGCACTTTTCGGCGGAAAAATCCTTAAACCTGAAACGCTCGAAAAATTAAAAACTAAATCCTCAGAAACCGCTCATCCAATTTTGGGGAAAGTAGGTTATGGGTACGGAATCATGATGAGTGAAGGAAAATTAGAATCTTATCTTCATTCCGGATATGTGAAAGGTTCGCCGTCGCTGAATATTTACTATCCCGAAACCAAAACTTCGGTGGTGATTTTATCGAATATTGCAGATGAATCGAAGGGAAAAAATGTGATTTTTAACCCTCATAAAGATGTTAAAAAAATCATTGATGCCGTTGAAAATGCCGTTTCAGAACTAAAATAATCAGCTAAGTGTTTTTCTGAGTTCATCCAGAAATCCTGCAAATCTTTCAGGCGTTTTTCTGTTTTCAAAGCCGGGAATGAACTGATGTTTTTCAAGAATCTTCTCTGTTGATATTCCGGCCAGCATATTGGCGTAAACAAACTCATTGGAAGCTTCCAGAAAATTTGCCATTTCTTTTAAATTCGATTTGTTGCCTGTTGTAAATTCCGGTTTATTGCCGTGGCCGAAGATAAAAACCGTATCATTATCAAATGTCGACTGCGCTTTTTCGAGAATTTTAATCCAGTTCCGTGAATCTGAACCATCCGCTGTTCGGTAAACAGGAATCATGTTGGTAAACATCAGATCGCCCATATGTACAACATTATCATTTTCAAAATGATACATAACGTCGCCGAAAGTATGTCCGTTCCCGAAATGGTAACCGGTGATTTTCTGGTTTCCTAAATCAATTTTGTAACGGTCTTCGAAAAGAATGCTGGCGTAACGCTGCTCGGCGAGTTTGTTGCTTTTTTCTGCCGCCAGGCGCTGAAGTTCAGGTACTCTTTTATGGGCAATTATTTTGGTGTTCGGCTCTTTAAAAGCAATATTTCCCGAAGTATGATCGCCGTGATGATGGGTGCAGCAGAGGTAAAGTACAGGTTTTCCTTTACCAGAAATTCCGTCTAAAACAGGTTGGATGGAATCTGGAAACTGAGAATCGATCACCACAAATCCTTCTTTGGTTTCAAAAATGCCCACCGTTCCGCCTTTATTGGTATATCTGCTCACGTTGCCAACAACTTTTGCGAGGTTTCCTGCACTTAAATTCAAGGGTTCGAACAACTGTTGACTTACAATTTTTGATGAACTGCAGTTTAACAGACTCGGCACAAAAGCCAATCCTAAGCCTGCTGCGAATGTGGTAGCGAGAAATTCTTTTCGGTTCATTTTGTATATTTTTATTAAAATTAAACATTTTTCATCAACCTTGCGGAAGAAATTAAATCGCTTTTAAGTTGCGATGATTTGTTTAAATTTGCGGCAATGCAAAGCGAAAAAATTATTTTAGGAATTGATCCGGGAACAACCATTATGGGTTTCGGGCTGATATCTGTGGTGAAAGGAAAGATGGAAATGATTTCCATTCACGAACTTATTCTTAAAAAATATCCAAATCACGAAACCAAACTGAAGGTTATTTTCGATAAAACTTTAGCGCTGATCGACGAGTTTCATCCTGATGAAGTGGCTCTGGAAGCTCCCTTTTTCGGAAAAAATGTACAAAGTATGCTGAAGCTTGGTCGCGCGCAGGGGGTTGCAATGGCCGCATCGCTGCACCGTGACATTCCGATCACCGAATATTCGCCGAAGAAAATAAAAATGGCCATCACCGGAAACGGAAATGCGAGTAAAGAACAGGTTGCAGGTATGCTGCAGAACCTCCTGAATTTAAAAGAATTTCCGACCAAATATCTTGATGCTTCCGATGGACTGGCGGTGGCGGTATGTCATCATTTCAACTCGGGAAATGCGGTTTCTGAGAAAAGTTATTCCGGTTGGGAAAGTTTCCTGAAACAGAATCCGGACCGTTTGAAATAAAAAAATCTCCTTCAAAAATTTTGAAAGAGATTTTTTATCATTTTACTGCTGTTCTAAGGTTGCCAAAAAGACCATTGTGTACCGTTGAAAACTGCCAGTATTTTGTTTTCGGAATCGTAAACCATCATTCCGGCTGCAGGATTTTTAATGTTTAAATGCGGCGACGCTACCTTAGGTAAAATCATTGCTTTATTAGGATCTGAAAGGATAAGAATCCCCGGAACCTGTGCCTGTGGAACCGTTGTTGGCCCTATGATAGCTTTTGTGTTGGGATTTTCTTGAAATGCTAAAAGTGTATTGACAAATCCGTTGGTTTTATTGGCATTTCCTGTTAGGTTTTGCCAAGCTCCGTTACTCAGTTTCAGTTTCATGATGCGATCCTTGTAATCCATGATTAAAGTTCCCGGAACAGCGTTTAAAGCTTCGGATTCTTCCACATACGGTAGAATAATACCTCGCTCTTGTGATCCGAATTCTACTGAAACTGATGAATTGGTAACCTCTGTTTTAGTTCCAGGGTTAATAATTACCTGTGCGAAAACTATGGTAGAAAATAAAAATGCTGATAGGGTGAAAAATGTTTTCATATCTTATTTAAAATTAAAAAGGTGGGCAGCTTGGGGTAGTGAAGGTATGCCAGGCCGGCGTGGTATCACCTGATTTCACGGTGTAAATTTTCGGTTGCCCATCGCTCATGTCAAAGATCAACATTCCTTCCACCGGGATTAGGATTGCCCCTGTATTTTCAACTCTGTTGATAACGAATCCTTTGTGTCGGGACTCCAGAGCGATATGTCCCCCCTGTACTTTTTCGGGCCAGAAATCGGTCGGCGTACCTGATGTTGCTCCTGCACTTCCCAATGCAGTAATGCCTAGTTTTGTTGGGTACTTATTTACAGTATCAATCACGGGATCTTTATAACAAGCACAATTGATAGAGCCTGCGGGGCTTACTTCTAGCGTAATTGACCTGGTAGAAGATATTAGATGCGAAGTAGGAGTGTCATCAAAAGGATAAGATACCGTGAGGGCATAAGTATATATGCCATCAATTGCAAATGGTCCCAATGAAGGATCAGGAATACTGGCTGCATTTCCTGGGCTTACGAAACTTCCATTAAGGGTAGGGAAATTGTACCCGGCAGGTCCGCTCTCCAGTTTTAATTCGTAAGTAACATTTTTCCCGGGAGGAATAAGTCCGGTATAGTGGGCTGTAAGATTAACAGGAGTTTTGGTATCGCCTACACAAACTTTCAGGGGATAAAGTTGCAGTTGAGCCGCCAAACTTCCTCCAAAATTATTAAGCTGTACAAAGTTGTAAGGTGAACTTGAAGCACACACGCCATACTCTGTTTCTACATCTGTGCCATCGCTGTTATAAAATCTAATTTTCTGACTTCCAAAACAACCAACACCAAGCTGCTGAAGGCCGTTGGATCCCAAACCATTTTCGGTGCCCAAAGCGTTGTAATCTGTGATGACAATAGAGTTCCCGCTCCTTAACCCAAGTGAAGCGCTAAGTGTTTTGAAGTAGAAAACACCACCAAAAATGTAGATATTCTGATTATCGCCCAATAATTTAAATTCAATTGGGCCATTTTCTAAATTTATTCGTCCCACATCGGGTCCTGAGGAAACAGAAGAAAATACATTCAAAACCGGATTATTTGCCAGTATATACAGATTACCGAAATAATAAGTTTGGCTTGTATTTACAGTGACTTCTGTCCCCTGCTTAATAAATACATTATAATTGCCCTGCGCCGTAGCTGTTGTGCCTACGCCAGGTACTGTAGTGGCGGGAATCCACGCGCAAACTCCACCTGTACATGTGTATATTTCCCAGGTAGAGACTTCAGTCCAGTTACCGGTAATACGAGACCGGTAATCTCCTTCTACCGGAGGTGGTGCAGATTGAGCGAAAATAAAAATAGTGAATAAAAATAAGGTGAGTTGTATAAGTTTCTGGTATAACTTTCGGTAAGAATAGGTAGAATTTTGGGTCATTGTAAGTTTTAAATTGATCAGTAACTTTTTCGGAAGTTTTTGCATGCATTTATGGGGGTTAAAAGGCCTTTTAAACTCCGCGTATTTTTTCCGCGATAAATATATGCATTAATTTGAAATATTATGTTAATCAAAAACTAGAAAATTATTGTATTAAATTTAATCGTGGTTAAGATAATAAAAGGCGGTTTTATGATTTCTACCGTTATTTTCTATCGGCAAAAAAACTCCTTCAACAGCTGTTGAAAGAGAAGTGTGTTCGCAGAAATTATTTTCTAAGGCTTCCAAAATGCCCATTGTGTACGATTGAATAATGCCAGCATTTTCTCAGCGGAATCATATTCAATCATTCCAGCTGACGGATTCTTAATATTTAGATTTGGAGAAGGTACTTTTGGTAAAATTATCGCTGTGTTGGGATCCGAATGCACAAGAATGCCTGGAATCTGGGCCGGAGTTATTGAACCAATGATGTTGCATTTTCCTGAATAGTGCTGGGTGCACTAAGAATTGAATTGGTAACTTGTGCTGCACCCGATAAATTTTGCCACGTGCCATCTGCCAGCTTTAGTTTAACCCTTTTATCAGCCGGATCCATTATAAATGTTCCTGCAACCGCTGTGTTAGCGGCAGATCCTTCAACATAAGGCAGTATTAAACCGCGGGCATCATCGCCAAATTCAAGAGAAACTGATGGGTTACTTACAGACGTTTTGTTGCCTGGATTAATGATAACTTGCGCAAAGAACATGCTGGACAATAACAGTCCGGAGATTGTGTTAAAGCAATTATATACTATAAAATTGTCAAACATGACAACCAGAACGTAATAATTATTAAATAATTGATAATCAGTCATATTGTTTTGTGTATGTCTAATAATATTTACTTGGCAAAACCTAATACTATTTGTAACATTGTTACGTTTTTAATGACAAATTACTTAAAATTCAGTATCCAAAAATTTAACTGATGAAAAAAACTTCTCAAAATACACATCCTGTAATCCATAAAATGAATTGGTTTCAGCATTTTCTGCTCGTTTGTTCGGGCGGGAATATTCATATTTTAAAGAAATCACCCTCCGAATGGAATAAGTTTGCGGGTATTGGCGGAATTGTACTTTTCACGGCAATTTTCGCTACGCTTTCTGCGGGATATGCGATGTTTACCGTATTCGATGATTTATGGATCTCTATTGGTTTTGCGCTTTTATGGGGTTTGATGATTTTCAATCTGGACCGCTACATCGTGTCATCCATAAAAAAAACGGGTAAGTGGTGGAACCAAATTTTAATGGCGGTTCCGAGGCTGATTTTGGCCGCATTCTTAGGGATCATTATTTCTAAACCTTTAGAATTGAAGATCTTTGAAAAAGAAGTCAACAAACAGCTGAACACCATCATCCAAAGAAATAAAACCCAGCTTCAGGCTGAGATGAACAGCCGCATCCTTCAGCAGAGCGGGCCTTTTGAAACCGAAAAAAAGCAAATTGCCTCGAAAATTGCGGACTATCAGAAATCATACGATTCTGCTGCGGTGGAACTTGAAAAGGAAATTTTAGGGAAACAAAGCGGACTAACTTCAGGAAAAGTTGGTTTCGGCAGCAACGCCAAACGGAAATCTGAACTGAAAGAGCAGCGCCGGCAGGATCTGGAAAATTATCAGAAACAAATCGCACCAAGGCTGGAATATCTCGACAGAGAAATTTCGAAAGTTTATACCAACATCGAAACCGAAAGGAATAAAACCGAAAATTTTGAAGATAAATTCAACGGTTTTGCCGCCAGGCTTCAGGCTCTTGATGAGCTGGGGAAAAATACACCAATTATCGGTATCGCGGCAGCTTTTATCATGGGACTTTTTATCTGTCTGGAGATTTCTCCGGTATTGGTGAAACTCATTTCTTCGGCGGGGCCTTACGATTATCTTTTAGATAAGACTGAAAATGATTTCAGGCTTTATGCGAAAGAAAAAATCGAGAAAGGAAATGCGGGAACCGACTGGCGGATTGATGATTTTAAAGAAAATCTTGGTAAATAATTTATAGATTTACAAAAATAAATCAATGAAAAAAATATTTAATGTTTTATTCTTATTTCTAACAATAGCTTTGTGTTTCGGGCAATCTAAAAAAGAATTCAAGCGGCAGGGATTATCCGCGTTGAGCAAAGGAGATTTTGTTACGACAAAAGAAAATTACCTAAAATTATTAGAAAAAGGAGAAAAAACCTGGGAAACTTATACCATTTTGGGCGACTGCGAATTTCACCTGGGAAACTCAGAAGATGCGATTGCCTATTACCGGAAAGCCCAGGAGAAAAACCCCGTGTATGCAGGCCTTTATTTACGTATGGGAAATGTTTTGAGGAAGCAAGGAAAGTTTGAGGAAGCAATCATCAATTTCCGCAAGATGACGATTACAGATCCCGAAAATCCACAGATTTACAATATGATTTCCAGTACGTATTATGAAAATGGCGAATTTCTGGCGGCTTTAGATGCGATTGATATGATGGTGAAATTTGGCGGAGAAAATTTAGATTCAAGCTATGGGCGATCTCTTGCTTATATTAAATTGAACAGAATTCCAGAAGCTTGCATCGAGCTTGAAAAGGCCGATCAATTGGATAAGAAGAATGAACGCCGGGACATTGATGTGATGAAAGCCCTGCATTGCGTTAAATAGTTCTGTATTTCTGGTTCAAAGAAAAATGAATGCAATTACAGTCGCATTCAAAAATTACTTAAGTTCGTTCACGGTTTTTGCGACCGCGTCCGAATTGATTCCGGAGCCTTCTTCCTGGCTTACCAGTTCGCCGTTTCGGTTGAAAACACTGATGATATTGGAGTGTGAAAACTCGATCGGAGAAATTTTCTTGTATTTCACCGCAAGTACATTCGCAAACTCGCGGGTAGATTCTTCGTCACTTCTCAGGAAAATCCATGGTTCGGAATCCATATTTCTTTCTGCTGCGAATTTTTTCAGAACTTCCGGCGTATCGTTGGTTGGATCGATGGAAATAAGAACGAGTGAAGTGTCCTTCAGCTTGTTTTTTTCAATTTTAGCATGAATTTTCTTCATATCGCCAACAAGAATTGGGCACGCCGTTCTGCAGCTGGTGAAAATCATGACCATGACGAGATTTTTTCCTTTCAAATCTTTTAACTGAAGTTCCTCGGCATCCTGATTCTGCCATTTGGAATCCAGTAAAAAGATAGAACTGTTCGCGTTTTCTTTATTCTGAGCGGTTTGTTCCGTATTTTCTTTGCACGAAAAAATAGTAAGTACCGAAAAAAGGAAGAGCAAAATATTTTTCATCTTATTGAAGGTTTTTGGCGCATCTGAACCCGAGGTTTTCAACGGTATAATTCGCTTTTAAACTCGATCGGAATGCATAGCGCATGAATGAAGCGTAATTTAGCACGTCGGTGGCACTTGTTGCAGCAGATGCGCAGAAAAGTCCCTTGTCATCGTACTCGCCGGTTCTGGAATCACTTGTAGTCATGATCGAATTAAAATCATCCGTCCATTCCCAAACCAGATCGAACATGTTGTAGACACCCCAGTAATTGGGTTTTGAAATTTTTACTTTGTTCCGCTCCCTGAATTTTTCGTTATAAAGATTGATGAGGTGTGCAGAATAATTCGGTTTGTTTCTGGCGTTGGCAGTTTCTTCGTCGGCCATGGCGACATATTCCCATTCATCCATGGTAGGCAGGCGTTTGCCGGCACTTTTTGCATAAGCTTTCGCTGCAAACCAGGAAACAAAAGTTACGGGCGCATCAGGGTCAGCATTTTTTGGTAATGTTTCGTCATTCTGCCAGTCTCTGAGGTAAGTTTCGTCAGCAAAAATGGCTTTTACATTGCTGCGTTTCCACTTGGGGTTTTTCTTTACAAAATCCAGAAATTCCTGGTTGGTAACGGGTCTTTCATCCAGTAAAAAGTTCTGAACTTCTACCAGAGCACTTTCGCTTCCATAAAAAGGCTGGTATTTTCCTCCTTTTATGGTAACCATTTTCACGTCAGGATTTATTTTTACTTCCTCTGTTTGTGTGATTACTTCTTTGGAGGTGTTTTCTGCAGCCGTTTCTGTGCAGCTTTGTAAAATAAAAAAGAAACCGCTGAAGTAGAGGACTGTTTTTAAAATTGCGTTCATAGCAGTTTCTTTTTTATTGATGATTTATAATTACTGAACCTTATTGTAAACCTGCGGATTTTTCTCTCCGGTAACTTTCAGTTTTCCAATTGCACCTTTATTAAATGCGCGGAAGATGGAGTGGTCTACAAGTACATATTCGCCGGGTTCTTCTACTTTAAACTCTACGATTACCGCTCCACCAGCTGGAATTAATGTGGTTTGAACGTTTTCGTTGATTTTGGAGCCACCTTCAACATACACCCTGTCGAAAATTTCGCCGATTACGTGGAAAGATGAAGCAAGGTTTGGTCCTGCGTTTCCTACATAAAGTCTTACGGTTTCACCCACTTTAGCTTCAAGCATTTTGTCGCCCATCAGTGCATTTTTCTTACCGTTGAAGACTACATACGTTGGGTTTTCGTCAACCCCTTTGTCCTGATCGAAGTCCTGCAGACCTTTTTCATCAGTTTTTCCTTTGGTATAGAATTCACTCTGCATGATGTAATATTCGCGGTCAACTTTTGGCAATCCGCCTGCAGGTTCCACTAAAATCAAACCATACATCCCGTTGGCAATGTGCATCGGAACGGGTGCAGCAGCACAGTGATAAATATACAGTCCAGGATTAAGGGCTTTGAAATTAAAAATTGCGGTTTTTCCAGGGGCCACATTGGTAGCTTCTGCGCCTCCACCAGGTCCGTTCACAGCATGAAGGTCGATATTGTGCGGCATTACGCTGTTACTTGCATTTTTTAGGTGAAGTTCTACCTCGTCACCAACGCGGATTCTGATGAAAGTTCCGGGAACTGTACTGTTGAAAGTCCAGAATTTGTAGGTAACGCCATCGGCCAGTTCGCCTTCTTCTTCAGTTGCTTCCAGATGAACAATTACTTTTTTTGCAGCTCTGTCGCCAACGGGTGCCGGAACTGTAGGTGGATTTACTTTCTGCTGGGTTTCAGTTTCGCCGCTTACTTTAATTTCCATGGTGTTCTCGGAAGACTTTGCCGATGAATCTGTCGGGTTCTGTTTGCACGCCTGAAGTGTTAAAAGGGCCAGTGCAAAGGTTGTGAAAATCTGTTTCATTTATAATATTCTTTTTGTTGTTTTTTAATAGGACAAATTTATCCTAATTAAATCATTTCTGAAAATTATGCCTTATGAGTTTTATCATTTTAATCTTCAGAACTAATTTTTCTTGGTTCATTTAGCAAAATCAGTGGGCAGAAAGTTTCAGAATAAGCGGCTCAGTAATCGATTTTTGAGAATAATATTTGGATTCGCATACATTAGAACGCATCGTATAAGAACCTTTGGCTATTTTGAAATGATTTTTGCTGTTTTTCGCAACCGGCAGATTGTAAATTTGATTTCCCTTTACCGCTACCAGCCTTACGATGATATTGCACCCGGACAGGTTGTCGATGACCGCAACCGTGTAGGGATCTGCAGGATCTGTATCATTAAGAAGGTAAGTGAGTACTTCGGCGGTTTTCTTGTTTTTATCGGTTTGGTCTTTTTCCATCAGTTCTGCGAATTCCTTGCTTTCATCTACTGAACCCGCTTTGTTTGTTCTGTAACCAGAATTGGGAACTACATCGCACTGTATCATTAAAAAACCCAGAACTAATAAATATAATTTTTTTAAATTTTTCATTAAAGTAAAAATAACTATTTATTATTAAAAAAAAGTTGCCCGTAAATAACGAACAACTTTAAATTTAAATATTTTTATTTCTACAGCGAATAATTCGGCGCTTCTTGAGTAATAATAACATCATGAGGGTGCGATTCTTTCAAACCGCTTCCGGTAATCATTACCATTTTGCCGTCTTTCTGTAAAGTGTCGATGTCTTTTGTTCCGCAGTATCCCATTCCGGCACGGATTCCGCCAGTCAGTTGGAAAACAACTTCTTCTAATTTTCCTTTGTGAGGAACTCTTCCCTCAATTCCTTCCGGAACAAATTTTTTGGCTTCACTCTGGAAATATCTTTCTTTGCCCCCACGTCTCATGGCAGAAAGTGAACCCATTCCCTGATATGCCTTGAATTTACGTCCCTGGAAAATAATTTCCTCACCTGGAGCTTCATCAGTTCCGGCAAGTAGCGAACCAAGCATTACCGCATTCGCTCCGGAAGCCAAAGCTTTCACAATATCTCCGGAAAGTTTGATTCCACCATCTGCGATTACGGCTACATTTTTGGTTTTGGCATATTCATAAACATTATAAATAGCAGAAAGTTGAGGAACACCAACTCCGGCAACAACTCTTGTAGTACAGATTGAGCCAGGACCCACACCTACTTTCAGCACATTTGCTCCAGCTTCGATGAGATCTTTTGCAGCGTCTGCAGTCACGATATTACCACCTACAATATCCAGATCTGGGAAACCAGTACGGATTTCTTTAATTTTATCTAAAACTCCTTTCGAATGGCCATGAGCAGAATCAACTGCGATAATGTCGACACCGGCTTTTACCAATGCTGCAACTCGATCCATGGTATCTTCGCCAACACCAACACCTGCTCCCACGATGAGGCGGCCATTTTGGTCTTTATTGGCATTCGGATATTCCAATTGATTGTCGATATCCTTGATGGTAATTAAACCAACTAATTTGAATTCTTTGTCCACAATAGGAAGTTTTTCTACTCTATTTTGGAGAAGAATCGCTTTAGCTTGTTCGAGATTGGTGTCTTTATCGGATGTGATAAGTTGCTCTTTAGTCATCAATTCCTCTACCTTAGCTTCCAGGTTTTCCTGATATTTCACATCTCGATTGGTGATGATTCCGATAAGTTTATGATCAGCATCCACCACGGGAAGCCCGGAGATTTTGAAATTAGCCATCATCTCTTTTGCCTGAGCTAAAGTGTGATCTTTGGATAAGGTTACCGGGTCGGAAATCATTCCGTTTTCCGAGCGTTTTACGCGGTAAACTTGCTCGGCCTGTTCGGTAATGGGCATGTTTTTGTGGATGAAACCAATACCTCCAACTCTCGCCATTGCAATGGCCATTTCGGCTTCGGTAACCGTATCCATCGCAGCGGAAACAATCGGCGCATTGAGCGTAATTTTGTCGGAAAGTCGTGATTTTAGGGAAACCTGATTTGGTAAAACTTCTGAGTAAGAAGGGATGAGAAGAACGTCATCGAAAGTGATGGCAGTTTCTACGATTTTGTTGTGAATAGACATCTTTACTTTCTGTGCAAAATTAATCTTTTTTTATTTATTATGAAAGCAGTTTGCTTTTGTGAATTAAATTTAATTTTAAATTCAAAAAAAATAACCCCAGAAGATCTGAGGTTATTATTTAGTTGGCTACGAGTTTTTTAACGTCTTTTTTCTCGGAATAGTTGATGATTCTCGAAATGTCATCAGCTGTAAATTTCCCCGAAACATCCACAAAAACAAGTTCGTTTCCGGAATGCACGGTGATGAGCAGATTTTTTATCACCTCGCCTTTCTGTTTTGCCTGAAAGTTGACGGTTTCGTTTTCTTTTTTTACTGTCATCCATTCTTCAAAATTATTTTTGGTTAAATATTTTGTGAGGTCGGTCAGCATTTTTTTATTCCCGTTTTCAACCGTCATTACTTTGATGTCTGAGATTTTTCTGATGAGGTTGATGAGTTCTTCGCTTTCGCCTTCTTCTCGCATTGCTTTTTTTACCATCGGTTTTGTAAGAAACATTGGTACATTAATGCTGGTGAATTTCGCGCCTTTATAATCGTAGTGCGGATTATCAAAGAAAACCATTTTTGGTGTGCTGGATACGATGCAGGATTGCAGACTCAGCAGTAATAAAGCTACCGGAATAAGGATCAAATTTTTCATGGTGAAAGTTTTTATAAAGGTTTCATGGACGCTCCGCCACTAAGTGATGCATTACGCTTTACATTATTGTTGCCGCGGTATCTTACACTCGCACCTGAGGTTCCTGTAACATTAATGTTTTCATTTGCGTTCACCTTTATATTTGCTGCTGATGAAGCGTTGATTTGTGATTTCTGTGTTTCCAGATCCTGTGCGTTCACTGTTGCCGCGCTGGAAACATCGAAAGTTGTTTCTTTTATTTTTCCGTATAATGTTGCCGAAGAACCGCTGGTCGCACTCATTTCAAGCTCGTCGGCATTTACGTTCAGCCTTACGTTTGAACCTGAAGTTGTGGAGAGTTCTACTTTTCCTTTGGTATCCAGGTCAGCTTTCAGATTTGCTCCCGAAGTTGCGGCAATCTGAAAATAATTGCTTTTTACGGTATTCAGGGTGTTAAAATTTGCGCCTGAATTTACCGCGATTTTGCTCAGCTCCGGAGCAGAGACAGTCACACTCAGTTTTTTGAATTTCAGATTTCGGTTATTGTTGTTATCGATATAAATCTTTAAAATATCACCTACTACTTCGGTTTTTACAAACTCCGGTCTGTCGGAATCTACCACTACTTTTTGTTGAGCATCCTGAGTGAAGGAAACATTGATGCCCGATGAAACCTGAATGCCACTGAAACTGGCAACTTTACGTATTTCTTCCCTTGCTGAGCCGGATGAAGCTGAAGTGTTATTGCCTTCCGATCCACCCATTGCATATATTTGCGTCTCGTTGATAAGCTTGTTCACATCATCCATAGAAATTTTCCCATCGAGCATCATTAAAACGGTATTCCCTTCAGAGTTGATATTTAAAAGCAAATTGTCTAAAATTCCGTTGGTTGCGTCAGAAGAAAGGAATTTAATTTTATTGTCTTTGCTGTTCACAGTCATCAATTCCTCATATTTCATGTTTTTAATCGAATTGTTAATGTCGGATTGAAGACTTTGAAAATTGCCTAAATTTATTTTGTTTTGGCTTCCCGTATTGTTTGCTGCGGTCGGTTTTTCTACGATAAGGATTCGTAAACCATTAATTTTGCTGAGCAAAGGTTTGATTTGCTCGAGTTCGGAATCATTGATATTCAGCTTGTTGAGCATGTTGAACATCGGTTTGGCAATTTTAATGGAGGTAACCCCTTCGGATTCCTGGTATTTATCAAAAAGCTGATCTAATTTGTCTTTCTGGGCATTTATTTGGATAAAATACGAGAAAGTAAGGGCGAATATTAAGAGTAATTTTTTCATGATTTTAAATTTTAGTAATCATTAATAAAGCTGTTCACTGCTTCAGTCGAAGCTACTGTTTTAGAAACGTTTTCAGAAAGAATTCGGAACGAATATTTCGTTAGATCGATGGCTTCCTGTTCGTTTTCTATTTTTTGCCCGTTGATAATCACGTAGTTGGATTTGTACTCGGGATTTTGAGCAGTTGTGCCCGTTGCAGATTTTTCTGGTGTGGAATTATCGACAAACTGCGGCCGCGTCTGTCTTTTTATCCTTCCTCTTTTCGGAAGAATTTTTTCTATTACATCATCACCATAGTTGATGGATACTGAATCGGTAACCAAGCTGTCTGAATCTGTTTTCAAGGAATCGTTGCTGTGCACGGCTACAGTTTCATTGTCTTTTCCGAAATCATTTTTTTGTTTTAAGATTTCATTTTTCACCAATTCACTTTGTTCGTCCATCTTATTCTTGTTGGAGACATTATAGAAAACTCCCATGGAAACAAGCAGTACAACACTTGCCGCCATCCAATAAAATTTCGGGAAAGACGCGCTTTTCTTTTCGGAAATTTCAGTGATAGGATTTTCTGTTTTTTCAGCTTCCGCCAGGAAATCTTCAAAATCCCAGTTCATCTTTTCTTCCTTGAGCTCCTGGAAGATTTCGTTGTATTTATCCTGTGATTTGTCGGTTTTCATAATTCATCAATTGGGTGATCTGTTCTTTAATTTTCTGCCGGGCCCGCATCAGATTTACTCTTACAGCGTTTTCTTCCATTTCCATCATTTCTGCGATCTCCGAAATGTCGTATTCTTCTACATCTTTCAGGTGAATCACGGCTTTCTGTTTTTCCGGAAGTTGCCTGATGAAACCCAGAATCTGATCTTTCAAATTATTGGTTTCTATTTGGTAAAGCTCATTTCGGTGAATTTGAAAATCTGCAAAACCCATTTTCACGTCGTGATGCTTTAGCCGGTTCAGGCATTCGTTTTTCACCGATTTCATCGCGTATGATTTCAGGTTTCCGAAAGCGGCCAATTCTTCTCTTTTTTGCCAGAATTTCATCATTAAATCCTGCACAACATCTTCGGCTTCGTCGCTACTCATCACGAATCTTTTCGCAAAACGATACATCTCATCCTTGAGACAGAATACCGTTTCTTTAAAAATTGCGTGAGTCATAGTTTAGTTTCTATAGGTAAGACAACGAAGTTCGGGAATTTGTTACATCGAAATAAAAAAAACTTCAAAATTGTTTTTTGAAGTTGAGTTTTGAAAATTAATTTCTAAAATTTAATAGGCCTGAATGAGCACTTCTGTGGGAATTTTCATGATGGAATGCAGGTTTCTGATCATTTCCAAAGAAAGTTTTCTTTTCTTATTTAAAATTTCACTGGCCCGGCTTTTCAAACCGATAACTTTAGCCAAATCATTTTGGGAATAATCCATTTGTTCCATCCGGAATTTTATTGCTTCAATAGGATCTGGCAAATCAATCGGAAAGTTTTCATCTTCATATTTTTCAATGAGAATTCCTAAAACTTCTAATTCATCGCCTTCTTTTGTTCCTTTTTTTGCATCAAAAATTTCTTCCAATCTCATTAATGCATCGGAATAATCTTGTTCAGTTTTGATTGGTTTAATTTCCATTTTTTTAAATTTCGTTGGCGTCAATTTTATCATATTCGGCCTGAGTACCAATAAATCGAATCCAAATCATTTGATAATCGTAATTGAGTTTCACAATGAGGCGGTAATGATTTCCTTTAATGTTAAAGACGATTCTTTGATCATTTAAAATACTTGCGCTTGGATATTCACTTTTGATATCGTGAGCATTTTTCCACTCTGCAATGCTTGTTTCCTTAAACCAGGATTTTAGTTGCTGCTCACAATCATTGTGTTTTTCCCAAAATTCACGAAGAATTTTTTTTGCTATCACTCTCAAAACCAAATAATTTGATACAAATATAAAAAAAATTCCCAAAATGGGAATTGTGAAATATTTTTATGAGAATTGAATTTACAAATCCGTCACTTTTTTATCAATTTTATACACCGTTCCGCGAAAAGCAGCGACCAATTCCTGTTTTTGATTGGTGATTTTGATATCGTAAATTCCGGTTTTTCGAGTATCGGAAATTAAGATACTTTCTGCTCTTAAAATATCGTCCATTTTCACAGCTTTGGTGAAATTAATGGTGCAATTCAAAGCGACCGAAGCTTCATTCATATTGTTGCTCGAAAAAGCCAGCGCAGAATCGGCAAATGCGAAGGTAACGCCGCCGTGAACCGTTTTCAAACCATTGATCATTTCTGGTTTTACAGGCATTTCAATTAAGCAATACTTTTCGCGGATTTCAACCAGTTTTATTCCCATCCATTGGGAGAAATGGTCTTGATTGAGCATATATTGAGCGGTTTCGAGTGGGGTCATTTTTAAATAAAAGTTTAATGAAATTATTTTCTGTTGCTGAAAAAGTGTTTGTAGCCTACAAAAACGACCACAATAGCCAGCGTCACTAACCATTTTTCCTCGAAAAATGTCATAAAATCCTGGTTAGAATTCAATAAAAATTTTGTCATGAAAAAACTGAGAACAGTAAGAACGATGAAAGAAACAACAACAGAAATAAGCGCCGGAAGTATTTTTGGATTCATAAATTTTAATTTTTATCAGTTACATTTTCTTCAGGAGCGGACTTTGTCGGTAACGTTCTTCCTGATAAGTTTCGTAAAGATTTTGAAGCGTTTTTGAAACTTTTTCGTAGCCAATTTCTTTTCCCCAAGCAAGTAAACCTTTTGGATAATTCACGCCTTTTTGCATTGCTAATTCCAAATCTTCATCATTGGCAATTTCGAGTCTTTTTGCTTCTACAGCTTCGTTGATGAGCATGGAAATAATCCTGTTGAAAATGGTTTGGTACAATTCGTCGTCTTTTTCTGGAGCAGGTTTTTCCGCATTTTCCGCATAATCATAAAATCCTTTTCCGGTTTTTCTGCCCAAAAGTTTCGCCTCGCTCATTCTTTGTTGCAGCAAACTCGGTTTGTATTTTGGGTCGAAAAAATAATCCTGATAAACGGTTTTTGTCACCGAAAAATTCACATCAATTCCAATTAAATCCATCAATTCAAAAGGTCCCATTTTGAAATTTCCCAAAGTCCGCATTGTATCATCGATTTGTTCTGGAGTTGCGATATTTTCTTCGGCAATTCTTAAAGCTTCGCCATAAAACGGACGCGCAATTCGGTTCACAATAAATCCGGGAACATCTTTCGCAATAACCGGAGTTTTGCCCCAATTTTCCATTAAAGAATACATTTTTCTCGCTAAAGTTTTCTCCGTTAAAAGTCCAGGAATAACTTCCACCAAAGGCATGAGCGGCGCAGGATTGAAAAAATGAATTCCTATAAACCTTTCCGGATTTTTTAATTCTGATGATAGGGAAGTGATCGAAATCGAAGAAGTATTGCTCGAAATCACGCAGTTTTCCGAAACAATTTTTTCTAAATTTTGAAAAACATTGGTTTTGATTTCTTTGTTTTCAATGATGGCTTCAATGACCAAATCGCAATTTTTAAAGTCTGAAAGTTCAGTACATGGTTTTATTTTGTTGAAAATTTCTTCGCTTTTTTCTGAAGATATTTTTTGTTTTTCAACCAATTTGTCCAGGACTTTTTTAAGGTTTGTTAATGATTTTTCTGTTTGAGCAGCATTTGCATCATACAAAAAAACCTCACAGCCACAAGTTGCCGCAACCTGCGCAATTCCGATTCCCATGGTTCCGGAACCGATGATTCCTACTTTTGAGATCTGAGGTTTGAGATTCGAGATTTGAGGATTCTGGTTTTCGTTTCTTGGTTCTTGCATTTTTTATCTATTTCCCTTGATAATTTGGTTTTCTTTTTTCCAGGAACGCTGCAACACCTTCGCGGAAATCTTCCGTTTCCGCAGCTTCTTGCTGAAGGATTCCTTCCAGATCGAGCTGTTGACTCAGGTTGTTGTCGTAAGATTCATTAAATGCTTTTTTCGTAAGCGAAATGGCTTTTGTAGGTAAATAAGAAAGCGTTGTAAGAACTTCCAGTGACTGGTCGGTGAAATTGGCGTCTTCAAAAACATCCGCAATCAAACCCATATTTTTTGCTTCCGGAGCGGCAATTTTCTTTCCGGTGAAGGCCAGATAATTTGCCTGCTGACGGCCTAAAAGTTTCGGTAACCAATACGTTCCGCCGGTATCCGGAATTAAACCGATGTTCACGAAAGCCTGAGAAAAATAGGCGGATTCTGTTGCCAAAGTAATATCACAAATCAAAGCCAACATCGCGCCGGCGCCTACCGCCGGACCGTTTACCAAAGAAACAACCGGTTTTCTGCATTTGGAAATTTCCTTTACCAAAGGGTTGTAATAATCGATCACAATTCTCTGAATCACTCTTTCTTCACCTTCATCACCGTAAGAAAGCGCATCTTTGAGGTTCTGTCCGGAACAGAACGCTTTCCCGCGGCCTGAGATTGCGATACAGCGCACTTCTGGGTTTTTCGAGGAGTCATGAACAAATGTCCGGAGCTCTTTCAGTAAAGTTTTGTTTAAACTGTTATACGTTTCAGGCTGGTTGAGGTAAGCGATCTGAAGTTTGCCTTCAAGATGGGTTTCTATTTCGAGATGAGTGTACATATTTTTGAGTTTATATGGCTCCAATTTACCAATATTTTTTAAGTCCGGAAGAATTAAAACTATGCAGTAAATTAAATCAGTGGCATTTAAAATAGTCAAAAGGTTCCAGGCAGTCGTTGCACTGATAGCTGGCTTTGCAGAGGGTAGAGCCGAAGCGGCTGATCTGTCTGGTGTTTTCTGAACCGCATCTCGGGCATTTTTTCGGAATGTTGAGGTGATCTTCGTGGGCGCCTTTTTCCGGAGGTGTAATACCGTAAATGCGGAGTTTTTCCCGCGCTTCATCGGTGATCCAGTCGGTCGTCCATATTGGGGAAATTTTGGTGATGACGTTTGCCTTAATTCCTTTTTCTTTGAAAAGTTTAATGATGTCTTCTTCAATATTAAACATCGCCGGACAAGCAGAATAAGTCGGTGTAATCACGATTTCCGCTTCATTTTCGGAAATCATTTTTGCATCGCGCACAATTCCGAGATCCACGATGTTGATCACGGGGATTTCGGGATCGGGGATTTCAGCCAGTATGTCGAGAAGGTTGTACATTATTTACTTTTGATGAAAGATTACCAAACACAATTCGGATACGTTCGCTGCATATATTGCAATTCGCAAAGGATGTAACCAAAATATTCTGTGTGATAGCCGGTTCTGGAACCTTTCTGCATGAATTCGTTTTCCGGAATTTCAATACCGAAATTTCTGAAATCCTCTGCAACCAAAAATTTCCAGTTTTCATAGAGATCCTGTGGATTTGGCGCGATTCCGAGTTGGCTAAGATCCTTTTCGCCTTCGGTTTCTGCAAACATTCCGGCGGTATATTCCCAAAGGTTTTCTACTGCATTTTTCAGCCGTGTCTTACTTTCTTCTGTCCCGCCGGCAAACATTTTAATCCATGTTGAAGTGTGCGTGTAATGGTATTTTACTTCTTTCAGGGATTTTTCTGCAATCGCAGCCAACTGGGCATCTTCACTCACCTGTAAAATGGTATACAGAATTTTCTGATAAACGGAGAAGAAATATACTTTCAAAATTGTCTGTGCATAATCACCGTTTGGCATTTCCGAAAGCTGGCAGTTTAAATATTCTTTTTCCAAACGCAGGAAAGCAAGATCGTCTACTGTTTTTCCCAAATCCTGAACCTTTGCAGCATATTGATACAGATTGTTACTTTGCCCAAGATAATCGAGCGCGATATTCGTCAGTGCAATATCTTCTTCCAGATAAGGCCCTTGTCCGCAGAGTTCGCCCAATCTTTGTCCGAAAATCAGCGTGTCATCGGCAACTTTTAAGAGATAATTAAAAAGTGGATTCATTTTTATTTAAGATTTAAGAGCCAAGGTTTAAAAGTCGAGATTGTTGGTTCTGACTCTTTGTTCTTGAATCTTGTTTCTAAGAATTTACATGTTTTTCACGTCGTTCGGAATTTCGTAAAAAGTGGGATGGCGGTATAATTTATCGTCTGCCGGATCGAAAAATGCTTCCTTGTCTACGCCCTCGGATGTTACCATATATTTGCTTGGAACTACCCAAATCGACGTTCCTTCCATTCTTCTGGTATATACGTCGCGTGCGTTCTGCAAAGCCATTTCAGAAGTAGCCGCCTGTACTGTACCTGCGTGTTTATGGGAAAGTCCGGGTTTTGTTTGGATGAAAACTTCCCACATTTCTAAGTTGCTCATTGTATTATTTTTGAGGCGTTAAGATAATTAATTTTAATGAATTTTTTCTCCGTCAATGAAAACGCCTTCCGCTTTCAAACTTCCTTGGTGGTACAAAACGTTCTGAAAATTATCGGTTTTGAAGGTTACAAAATCTGCTTTTTTGCCTTTTTCCAGTTTCCCGCGATCTTCCAAACCAAGCGCAAAAGCCGAGCGGAAAGTAATTCCCGCCAAAACCTCTGCCGTAGAAAGTTTCTCGAAAGTTGCCAAAATTGAAGCTTGGTTAATAAGATTTCCCATTGGCGCGGAACCCGGATTCCAGTCGGATGCGATGGCTAAAATGCCATTTTTGTCTAAAATTTTTCTCGCCGGTGAAAATTTTTCTCCCAAACCTAAACTTGCGCCGGGAAGTGCAATTGCCACGGTTTCCGATGCTGCGAGAAACTCAATATCTTCATCAATGGTGGCTTCCAAATGATCGGCAGATTTTGCACCAACTTCCACGGCAATTTTCGAGCTTCCGGGTGTAAACTGATCGGCGTGAACTGTAATTTCAAAGCCCAATTCTTTTGCTTTCTGGAGGAAATTTCGGCTTTCTTCCGGCTGAAAAGCTGATTTTTCAATAAAAATATCAACGCGGTTCGCGAGGTTTTCTTCCTTTACTTTTGGTAAAATTTCATTTAAAATATATTGGAGGTATTCCTCATTATTTCCTTCAAAATCCCTTGGTTTCAAATGGGCAGAAAGGCAAGTCGGAACCAAGGTTGCTTTGGTGAAATTTTGCGCTTTTTTAATGACGCGAAGCATTTTCAGTTCATTTTCCACATCCAAACCGTAACCGGATTTTATCTCAATCGTGGTGATTCCCAAAGAAATTAAAAAATTAATTCTTTCTAAAGTGGTTTTCAGCAATTCGTCCTCCGAAGCAGCTCGCGTATGTTGCACGGAACTCCAGATTCCGCCGCCACTTTCGGCAATTTCTAAATAGGTTTTTCCGGCATTTCGCATCGCAAAATCGTTGGCGCGGTTTCCACCGAAACAGATGTGGGTATGCGCATCGGTGAAAGCAGGAAGCGCAACTTGGGTATCTTCTATGTTTTCAATTTCTGCAGTTGGATTCGTTGTTTTTAAAACATCAAAATCAGCAACATCGATGATTTTTCCGTTTTCGGATAAAATGCCGCCGTTTTCGATGATTTCGAGTTGCTCATCTGCCAATTTCCCCCGCAAAGGAAGATTGGCAAGCGTAACGATTTGTTTGAAAGGTCCAGTTATTTTCATATTGGTAAATTTAACATTTAAACATTTAGCCAGCAAAGTTTTTTTATCAACGGATAAACTAAGCCTTATGTGTAATGGATTTATTTAGGGTTTTGAGTTTAGATAATTAAAATGAATTATCTTTGATTCTTAAAATTTAAAACAAAAAAATGCCAGATTTTCTTCACCCTGATCAAGAAAATTTTTCCGACGAGGAATTGTTACAAGAAGAAAAAATCCGTCCGCAGAGTTTTCAGGATTTTGCCGGACAAAGAAAAACATTGGACAATCTAGAAGTTTTCGTGGCGGCTGCCAAAAATCGTGGTGGCTCGCTGGATCATGTGCTTTTGCATGGTCCGCCGGGATTGGGAAAAACTACTTTAGCCCACATCATCGCGAATGAATTGGGTGTAGGATGTAAAATTACTTCGGGTCCGGTTTTGGATAAACCCGGAAGTTTGGCAGGACTACTCACCAATTTGGAGGAAAACGATGTTTTGTTTATTGATGAAATCCACCGATTGTCGCCGATTGTGGAAGAATATCTGTATTCCGCGATGGAAGATTTTAAAATCGATATCATGCTGGAAAGCGGCCCCAACGCGCGTTCGGTACAAATTGGCTTAAATCCTTTTACCCTGGTCGGAGCAACCACCCGTTCCGGAATGCTGACGAAACCCATGTTGGCAAGATTCGGAATCCAATCGCGGCTGGAATACTACACCGTTGAACTTTTAGGAATGATCATCGAAAGAAGTGCGCGAGTTCTTGGCGTTCCGATTTATGAAGATGCTGCATTGGAAATCGCCAGAAGAAGCCGTGGAACGCCAAGAATTGCAAACGCTCTTTTAAGAAGAGTTCGGGATTTTGCGGAAATAAAAGGTAACGGCGAAATCGAAATTGAAATTACCAAATTCGCATTAAATTCATTAAATGTTGATGAATTCGGATTGGATGATATGGACAATAAAATCATGCGAGTGATGATCGAAAATTTCCGCGGAAAACCAGTGGGAATCTCTGCTTTGGCAACTTCGATTGGTGAAAATCCGGAAACTTTGGAAGAAGTTTATGAACCATTTCTCATTCAGGAAGGTTTCATCATCAGAACGCCGAGAGGAAGAGAAGTAACGGAAAAAGCGTATAAACATTTGAAAATTTCGGTGCCGAAAAGACCAAACGAACTCTTCTGATGTACATTCCTAAACTTTATAAAAGCGAAGACCAAGAACTGATGAAAAAAATCATCAGTGAAAACGCTTTTGCACTTTTAATTTCAGATAAAGAAAAATTAGCCGCGACGCACTCCATGTTTTTGGTGAATGAAACAGAGGATGGTTTTTTACTTGAAACTCATATTTCCAAAGCCAATTTTCAGGCAAAAGTTCTGAAAGATGGCGACGAAGTTTTGTGTGATTTTCTTGGAGCGCATTCCTATATTTCGTCATCTTGGTATGATCACAAAAATGTTTCGACCTGGAATTATGAAGCGGTACAAATCCGTGGTAAGGTGAAACTAATGAATAATGATGAACTTTATGAACATCTCCGAAAGCTGACTTTTAAATATGAAAAACCTCAGAAATGCCCAATGCTGGTTGAAAATATGGGAGATGAATATGTGAAAAATGAAATGGAAGGCGCTTTTGGGATTCATATTTTTCCCACGGAAATATTCATTGTTAGTAAATTAAGTCAGAACAGAAATGAAAGTGATTTCAGAAATATCATTAAAGAGTTAGCGGAATCTTCGGACGGAAATTCGCAGCGTATTGCTGAGAAAATGAGAACCCTTTAAACGCAATGAACGCAAAGAAAATTAAAAAAGAGAACTCATTTTATGGGCGCAAAGGCGTTTCACTTAGAAAAGGCTAAATTCCATTTACTTTTTAATCAATAAAGCACGTAATGACAGAGAATGAAATTTCAAAAATAATATTTGAAGCCGGATTAAAAATTCATCGATAAATTGGAATTGGCCTATATGAAACAGTTTATGAACAATGTTTGGCCTACGAATTAATAAATAGTGGTTTAAAAGTAGAAAAACAAAAAGATATTTAGATTGAATATGGATCCTTATTAATTGAAAAGGCATTCAGAGTTGATTTATTAATTGAAGACAAAGTGATAATAGAGATAAAACCTGTTCCCGAAATCAATAGTTATCATAGCTATCAACTTTTAAATTATTTAAGAATATCAGGTTGTAAGTTGGGTATGATCCTCAATTTTCATTCTGTTTTGTTTAAAGACGTCGTAAAAAAAATTGCAAATAGATTATAAATAACGCCCTCGCTAAGCGAAGCGCCTTTGCGCATTAAAAAACCATTAAGTATTTAAAAAAAACCGCGTTCTTTGCGTTAAAAATAAGCGAAAGCAGAGCACCCAAGTCCGTTGAAATAAAATAAATTGCTAAATTAGAAACGGAAAATCAAAAACAAAATATATGAAGCTATATCCAATACAGTGTGGGAAATTTAAATTAGACGGCGGCGCTATGTTTGGAGTCGTTCCGAAAACCCTGTGGGAAAAGACCAATCCGGCCGACGATAGAAACCTTATTGAGCTTGGAACGCGTTCGCTTTTGGTGGAGGATGGCAAAAAATTAATCTTAATCGATTGCGGCCTCGGCAACAAACAAGATGAGAAATTCTTCGGTCATTATTCACTTTGGGGCGATGATTCTTTAGACAAAAACCTAAAAAAATACGGTTTCGTACTCGAGGACATTACCGATGTTTTCCTTACGCATCTCCATTTTGACCATTGCGGGGGCGCGATAGAGTGGAATGATGATAAAACCGGCTATCGTCCTGCTTTCAAAAATGCACATTTCTGGACCAACGAGGAACACTGGAAATGGGCTACAGAACCCAATCCGAGAGAAAAAGCAAGTTTCTTAAAAGAAAATATTTTGCCAATGCAGGAAAGCGGACAACTCAATTTTCTGCCTACACCGAATAGCGGGAACTACGGTTTCGCACCAGATCTGAAAATGGATGTGATTTTTGTAGACGGACACACCGAAAAACAGATGCTTCCCGTGATTCAGTATCAGGAAAAAACGATTGTTTTCGCGGCAGATCTTATCCCTACCGTTGGTCATATCCCCCAGGTTTATGTCATGGGTTACGATACGCGACCGCTGCTTACAATGGAAGAGAAAGCCAAGTTCCTGAAACAGTGTGTTGATAATGAATATCTGTTGTTTTTCGAACACGATGCCCACAACGAACTCGCCAGCCTGAAGATGACTGAAAAAGGCGTTCGTCTGGATGAAACTTTCTCCATGAACGAAGTTTTTGGCTATTAACCTGAAAACAGCATGGAAGAAGAACATTTTAATCACAATAAAAAAATTATCGGTCTCACCGGCGGAATCGGCTCGGGCAAAACTACAGTTGCCGAATTTATTGAGGAACTGGGATTTCCGGTGTATTATTCGGATGTGAGGGCTAAAGAAATCGTGAATGATAACGAAAATCTGAAAAATAACATCCGCAAACTTCTGGGCGAAAATGCTTACGATGAATCGGGCAGATATAACAGGAAATATGTGGCAGATCTCGTTTTCAATAATGAAGAACTGCTAAAGCAGCTGAACGGACTGATTCATCCTGCCGTGAGGCTGGATTTCGAAAACTGGGTTGCCAATCAAAGCGCTGAATTTGTCTTTAAAGAAACCGCTCTTTTATTTGAACTGAAGCTGCATGAAAGCTGCTATAAATCGCTTCTTGTTACGGCAGATGATAATATCAGAATCAAACGTGTAATGGACCGCGACGGCAAAACTTACCGCGAAGTTGAAGCGGTGATGGATAAACAGATGCCCGAAAAAGATAAAGTGAAAAAAGCAGATTTTGTTATCTACAACAACAGCAATATTGAAGACCTCAAGGCTGAAACCGAAAAAACAGTCATGAAATTAACCGATTTGGTTGATTAATAATTTACTTAGAAAAATAAAAAAGCCTGAATTCATCGGATTCAGGCTTTTTGGTTATAGTGGGATAGCAGTTATTCTCTGTTTTTTACAAGAACCCAACCGCTATATTCGGTAACCGCACTGAATCCCGGTTCTTTCCATCTCATTACGTACCAGAAAGTTCCTGTGCCTACACCTTTTCCGCCGATTCGTCCGTCCCAAGTAAATCGGTTGTTTTGATCACCAGTAAACACCAGCTTTCCGTAACGGTCGAAAATCTGCAGGAACGGTTCTTCTTTCTGGAGTAGTGCCGAATAATTCAGCATATCATTAATTCCGTCTCCATTCGGTGTAATGGCATTGTAAAGCTCAATTACGTTAATGGTTGCGGTAACCGGTGAACAGTTATCAGCAGAAATTACGGAAATGATATGGTCGCCGCCTCTTACATTCGTAAATATATTTGATGATTGGTATGTTCCACCGTCAATGGCATATTGATAAGGCGGGTTACCCCCTGTGGCGGTTACGGTTACTGTACTTCCCTGGATTTGTACGCTTGTGATTTCCGGAAGTGAAACCGCGGTTACCGAAACTGTTTGCCTGTACGTGCAGCCATTATGCGTAAGATCTACCCAATAATTACCCACCGGTACTGTTACCGATGATGTGGTAGCTCCGGTGCTCCAGAGGTAGGCATCGAATCCGGCACCGGCATCCAATACCGTCGTAGTTCCCGGACAGATTTGCTTATCTGCTAGTTCTGTAGATTTCTTTGGAATCTGAACATTTACCGTCAATTGCCCAATCACATCACAGAAATTATTTTTATGGAATCTCAGATAATAAGTTGCAGTACCGGAAACACTTACCTGATTCGAAATCCCATTTACGTTATTTTGAGCATCAGCTAAAGTCAAATAATAAGAGGCTGTTACTCCCGAATCTGCGGTGAACTCCTTAATATAATTCGCCAAATTAACTGATTTAACAGCGTCGGAATCATCATCGCACACTTTTACGGCAGCACTCGCATGCAGAAGCGGCAATGAATTTCCGACTTTGAAATCAATCTGTTTTACTTCAGCCGGACAAACGGTTGAATAGGCTCTTACAAATACTGTGGTGTCTGCAGCATAAGTCCAGTCATTAGGCAAAAGTGTCCTGAAGTCTGAGAAAAGTGAATATTCCACCGTAAACAGCGCGGAGTTCTGTACGATCAATGGAGTAATGGCAGAGAATTTCACAGTAATGATACCGTCGAAATTGTCATCACAGTTCACTGCATTGTAAGCCGTGATATTCCATTGAGGTTTAGGCGAATCAGTAACCGTAATGGTTTTCGTGAAAACACAACCTGAAGCATTTGTAAATGATACCGTGTAAACTCCTGCAGTTAAGACAGCAGTCTGTGTGGTAGAAACTGTCGTTGTTCCTTTTCTCCAGAGCCAGGCGGTATAGCTTGATTCTGCATTAAGGGTGATCGAACTTCCCTGACAAACCGTATAGGAATCCAGCAATGCAGTGGGTGTCGCAGCTTTCAGTTCCACATTTAAAGTCCCGATGACGTCACAGAAATCTGCTTTTTTAAATCGATAATAAAAAGTTTTGTTTCCCGTAAGTGCCTGTGCAGCGTTAATTGTCGGAGTATTTGCCTGAGCGTTTGCCAGCGTTGCGAAATATCTTACGGTTGCCGCAGCATCTGTGGTGAAAAGGTTTCTGTAGGTTGCCAGGTTGATGTTTTCCGTGCCGTTCGCATCGTTATCGCAAACCGTGACTGTTTGAGTTATAGAAATCAGCGGAAGAGTATTCCCGATTTTAAAATCAATCTGTTTTACTTCAGCCGGACAAACTGTTGAATAGGCTCTTACAAATAATGTGGTGTCTGCAGCATAAGTCCAGTCATTAGGCAAAAGTGTTCTAAAGTCTGAGAAAAGTGAATATTCCACGGTAAAGAGCGCGGAGTTCTGTACGATCAATGGAGTAATTGCAGAGAATTTCACATTAATGATACCGTCGAAATTATCATCACAGTTCACCGCATTATAAGCTGTCATATTCCATTGCGGTTTGGGCGAATCGATAACTGTTACTGTCTGGCGGTAGGTGCAGCCGTCAGCATTCGTAAAATCAACGGTATAAGTTCCGGCACCTGCAGTAATCGTTTGTGTGTTGGCTCCGGTGCTCCAGAGAATTCCTGTGTAACCCGTTCCTACATCCAACGTTGTCGTACCGCCCTGGCAAACGGTAACATTGGCCGGAAGTGTTGTGGAAGGGGTAGCTTTTTTAAATAAAATATTAAGAACACCAATTTCATCACAGAATCCAGTTCTTGAAAATCTGTAATAAAAGGTCTTGTCAGCAGTAATGGTTTGATTTGCCGCAATAGCCGGTGTATTGTTCTGGGCGTTTGCTAATGTCGAGAAGAATTTCACTGTTGCAGCGGTATCACCTGTAAACAACGAAAGATAATCATTAAGGCTGATGTTTTCTGTGTTGTCCAGGTTAGTATCGCAGACGATTTTTGACTGTGGTGTAGCAACCGTGAATTTAGTGCCGATTTTGAGCTGAATTTCTTTAATTACAGGAGGACAGCCATTCGGTGCATCTACTCTGATCCATACAGAAGTGTTGCCTGTAAAGGAGAAAATCCCTGTGATGTTATTGTTGAGGCCGGCAGTTGCTTTGGGAAGCGTATCATAATACTTTACCACAAAGTTGGAAGCCTGTACCAAAACTACAGGAGTGATTGTAGCCAGATCCACTTTATAAATTCCGTCAATTTTACCGTCCACATCTTCATCGCAGTGGAGTTTGGTGTAAAGGTTTTCCTTTACTTCCGGCGCCAGTTTTGCGCGCAGGTCAATTTTTGCCACGGCAACGCAGCCAATACTGTTTTTAATACGGACATATACTGAGGTATTCGCTGAGGTATAGGCGGTGAAATTAGGAATTCTGTCGGCAGCAATATCATTTTCAGCCCCGTTCTGCGAGGTGAAATAGGTCTTGGTGATATCCGTATCAGGAGAAACAGGAGCCAGTGTAAGGTTGTAAGTAGCGATACCTGTGGTTGAACATTCTTCCAGAACTTTGTCGTACTTCTCGATCATTTTAATGGTGATCTGCACCGTTTCGCAATCAGGAATCGGTCCGATTCCGCAGAAAGAAAATTTAAAAGTATCGGTTCCGCTTACACCGGGATTGGCGGTATAAGTTACCTTACCGTCAGCTGCGATGGTTACGGTACCTTTAGTGGGCGGGGTAACAATTTGAACCGTCGAAGGATTCACAGCCTGGCTGCTTAAAGCAAAAGCTGGGGTGATGGTTTCGGTGCCACAGCTGTTATAATCGTAATTAGTAAAGGTGGTACAGTTGTAGAATTTAAAATCCTGGGTCTGTATTTCTGCACACGATCCCTGTTTTACTTTTACAGCATAAATCCCGGCCTGTGGTGGAATGTATGTAAAAGTATTGTTGGTTCCCGGTGCCGGACTGTACGTTCCGTCGGGATTTTTAATAACCCATTCGTAAGAATCGAAACCTTCAGTCACCTCAAGTTTTACTCCCGGCAAACAGTCGCCTTCGGTTTTGGTAATCGCCGGAATAAAAGAGAATCCAGCGAAATATCCGCCGTAACCTACGGCATCGTTCCCAGCGGAAATTCCGGCAGTAACAGCTTTTGAAGAAAAAACAGCGATGTTGCCGTAAACACCTGTAATTGAATATGTTACCCAGTTCGAATTACCCGAGACGTTGAAAGGACCATTAAGCGCACTGAGGACCATTGATGTTCCGTTTCTTTTCACATCTACAGTTGCACCGCGTTCGGTAATGATATTAAGTTTTGTAGGGATATTTAAGATGCCTCCCGGATTAGAGTTAGATTGGAAGTAATTTTCATCAATGAGCCCAATTTCATCTATTTTTTTTGGTAGATAACAACTTAATGGCGGAATATAATTAAAACCCCCCGTCGCTATCATTGAGCTGCCTCCATCTCCCGCCAACAGTTGATAAACATATACATTTTTGCTGGTATTAATGCGCATGTTATAGTGATTGAAAGCCTGCAATACATAGGCAGTATTTTGCGTTTCATAATATTGTCCGGCATTTATTACTGCTATTGGCGTGGTGCTATTATTAAGATATATTTCTGTATTATCTTCAGTGGCTACAATGATTGCTTTTTCCATGCCTGAGTTAATGTCCCCGTTACCTTTCATCAAAACAAATTCTTGCCCCAGTTTATCTACCGGAACACCTTGATCCATTAAGATGTCTGTACTGTTTGCGCTGGTGGCGACATATTGCCCGTTAAAATTTCCATTGGTGATCGTAACCGGTTTATCCGATGTTATTTTTGATCCGATAAAACTATCTTTATTTTGATATTCGTATGAGATTCCATCTATAATATACGATTGCCATTTATTAAGCGTGAAGGTAAAACTGTTGCCTACAATACTGGGAGGGGTTGCGGAGAAAACGGTACCTGGCTTAAACCCTGCGACTGTTACGTTTGTGTTGTCTTCAGTCGCCATCACACTTGCCATAAAATTGCTATTCCCGTTATTTACTGTTTTTCTAGCTACAGCCATCACCGCCCGGAACTCGGTCCCTATGCCGGCAGTTCCTTTGGAGGTTAATATTTCCGCATGATTGAAAATGGAAAACCTTAAACTCGCAAAAAATGGTTTATTTCCTTTTAAATAAATGCCTTTTGATACCGATCTAAATAAGTCCGATTGGCTGGTAGTAATGATATAACTGCGGTTAACGTTAAATTTTCCGGGGTTGTTTTTGCTGATGGTTACCGAGCCGATAATTGTATTATTGTTATAGACATCCACCTTAAACGCAGTTGTTTCATTCGTAGACATGTAAATAGTTTGATAATTAGAACCGTTTACCGCACGGTCCACCATTGGCGCAAACCAGTGTTCGCGGTCGAGCTGTGCCGTGGTAGCTATGGATAAAAAGGCAAATAGAAGGAGTAGAAGTTTTTTCATGACAAAATATAGAGTTCTTTACAAATGTAATATTTTATTAATAATTTCTGAAATATAGTTAATAAATGTTAACTATATTTACGTAAAATGCACCTCAAGCTTGCTGAAGCTAAAATTTTTCTTAACTTTTTTCTAACCCACATTAGCTGAACTTAATCTTAACTCAGCACAATTTCAATTAAATTTGCACGATAAATTAAGTTATGAAACGATTATTTTTAGGATTGTTTATCGTACTGTCTGTTTTAGGGTTTTCTCAAACCGATACTGCGCAAGTCGTGGTTCCGAACCGAAAAAATACAGACGCTTCTCTCACAAAACCTTATGTGATTTTAATTTCTGCGGATGGTTTCAGATATGATTATGCGAAAAAATATCAGGCGAAAAACATACTGAAACTTGCCGAAAAAGGTGTTTCCGCAAAGGCGATGATTCCTTCTTATCCTTCGATTACGGGACCGAATCATTATACGATGATCACCGGACTTTTCCCATCGCACACCGGTTTTGTAGATAATTATTTTTATGATCAAAAGCGCAAGGATACCTTTGGTATGAGTGTTCAGAGCAAAATTTCCGACGGTTCCTGGCTCGGCGGAATTCCACTTTGGAGTCTCGCCGAGAAGCAGGGGACGCTCGCAGCTTCTTTGTTTTGGGTAGCTTCAAACAGCGACGCCGGCGGGACAAGACCTACCTATTATTACAATTATCACGAAAAATTTACGGCAGATAAAAAAATCAATGTTGTCCTCAACTGGCTGAAACTTCCGGAAGATAAAAGGCCACATCTGATCACTTTTTATTTCCCTGAAGTGGATAAAAATGGACATCTTTATGGCACAGAATCTCCCGAATTGCGCGAAGCAGTCGAGTTTGTAGATGACGCTGTAGGGAAATTAATTCAGAAAGTAAATGAATTGCAGCTTCCGAATGTGAATTTCATTTTTGTTTCGGACCATGGGATGCAAGATGTCGATTTGGAAAATCCTCTGGAAATTCCTGAAATACTTTTGGATAAGAACCGTTTCACTTATTTCAATGCTCAAACTTTACTTCGTGTTATGGTGAAAAATGAAGCTGAAGTAAAGCAAGTTTATAGTGAATTAAAGAAAAATAAAACTAAAGATTACCAAGTTTATCTTAGCGAAAAATTCCCTGCAAAGTTACATTATCGCAGTTCTGATGACCGTTTCGGAAGGATTGGGCAGATTCTTTTAGTTCCTAATGCTCCGAAGGTTTTCTTGGAATCCGGATCTAAAAAAACACCTGGAAAGCATGGTTACGATCCCTTTAAAATTCTGGAAATGAGGGCGACTTTCGCTGCTTCCGGTCCAGCTTTTAAAGAAGGAAAAAAGATCGGGCAGTTCCGGAACGTGAATCTTTATCCGATGGTTGCTGAAATTTTAGGATTAAAAGTTTCCCAAACTATTGACGGTTCACCGAAAACGGCAAAAAAGGTTTTGAAATAAACCTTATATAAAAATATCCGGCTGAGCAATCAACCGGATATTTCATTTTTTTATCGCTAAAAAATTAGTTTTTCAGAGATTGCATATCAATCACAAAACGATAGCGCACATCGCTTTTCAGCATTCTTTCGTAAGCTTCGTTGATGTTTTGCATATTGATCATTTCTATTTCCGGAAGGATATTTTTCTCGCCACAGAAATCGAGCATTTCTTGGGTTTCTTTTATTCCTCCGATCACAGAACCTGCTACTGATCTTCTTCCACCAATCATGGGTGGAGTGAAAAGTGCGTCTTCCATTTTTCCGATGTAACCTACCAATACAAGAGTTCCACTGATATTTAAGGTGCTGATATACGGATTAATATCGTGGTCGTAAGGAACAGTATCAATAATTAAATCAAACTTTCCTTTTACGGCCTTCATTTCATTTTCATACGTTGAAATTACTACAGCATCGGCACCCAAATCCAGGGCATCCTGAATTTTGTCGGGGCTTCTGGAAAATAAAGTAACATTGGCGCCTAGACCTTTGGCAAGTTTAATCGCCATGTGTCCCAATCCGCCTAATCCTACTACTGCAACTTTACTCCCTTCCTTCACGTCCCAATGTTTCAGAGGAGACCACGTAGTAACGCCAGCGCAAAGTAGTGGTGCAACAGCCTTTAAATCTAAATTTTCCGGGATATGTAGCCCAAAAGCCTCATCAACAACAACTTTTTCGGAGTAACCTCCAAAAGTATGACCACCCAAAAACGGATCTTTTCCATTGTAAGTTCCTGTAGAGCCATTCAGACAATATTGCTCCAGGTTTTGTTTGCAGCTCTCACATTCTCGGCAAGAATCTACCAGGCAGCCAACACCGGCTAAATCTCCTACTTTGAATTTAGTTACTGCAGAACCTACTTTTGTAATTCGGCCAATGATCTCGTGTCCCGGAACAGAAGGATATTTGGTTCCGCCCCAGTCGTTTCTTGCCGTATGGAGGTCGCTATGGCAAACTCCGCAGTACAAGATATCGATTTCAATATCTGTAGGTGTTACTTCTCTTCTTTCAATTTGCATCAGTTGCAAATCTTTATCTTTTGCTTCGGTTCCGAAGGCTTTTACAGAGGATGTATTCATATAGATTTTTTAAGACTTCAAATTTATAAAATAGAAAAATGGAGTTGTCATAATTTCTTCTTAAAGTTTTAACTATTATGAATAAAACGTTGGGAGAAAATTTATTTCCCGAGACTTAGTCTTTCTTCCTGTAGATCAATCAATCTTAAATGTTTTCGAACAATTTCTTCATCGAGAAGAAGTTCTTCTCGGTTTTTATTGATGAGCCACATTCTTTGATGCTCCAAAATATCAGCAAAAATCTGTTGGTATTCGGGGTAATTAATGATGATTTCGGAACTGTTAATTCTGTTTTCCCAGCTTTGAAATTGCTCTTTGAGCGCTGGGAATTGTTCCAACTTTTCGGGATACTCTTTTTTAATTTTTTCGACGGCAATTTTTGCTAATTCGCTTCTGATTTCATAGTCGATTTCTTTTTCGGATTTAATGAAATCTTTATCTTTTAATTTTACTTTTTTCAGTAAAAGAGGAAGCGTTAAACCTTGCAAAACTAAAGTAAGTAAAATCACAACAAAAGTGATGAAAAGGATGAGGTTACGGTGAGGAAAAGGGCTTCCGTCTGCCAAAGTCACAGGTATTGAAAGTGCTGCTGCCAACGAAACCACGCCGCGCATTCCGGTCCAGCCGAGAACGATTGGGACTTTCCAACCGGGATGCTCGTTATCTGCAACATTGATGAAATTTCGCATAAATAACGTGAAAACAACCGCTCCATAACTGGCGAACATTCTAATGATGATAAGAACTACTGTGATTACAACACCATAAATAGTTGCTTGATAAATGCTGGTGTCGCCAAGCCCCGAAACAATAAGCGGAAGATCCAACCCAATCAGCATAAATACCATTCCGTTGAGCAAAAAACTGAAACTTTGCCAAACATTTATGCTGTGAAGCCGCGATGCGCCACTAAGAAAGTGATGTCGGCGAACTGATAAAAACAATCCACCGCTTACGACCGACAGTACGCCGGAAGCGTGAAATTCTTCCGCAGCGAGATACATGATAAAGGGAGACGCAAGGGTGAAAATGGTATCCATATTGGCGTCAGTTGGCAGTAATTTATGCATTTTCATAAAGAGAAAAGCAATTAAAACCCCGATTCCTGCTCCGCCTACACACATCCAAACAAAATCCATAATCGCTTGATGCCAAATAAATTGTCCTGTTGCCACAGCAATTAATGCAAAACGAAAAATAATGAGGGAGGATGCATCATTCAACAAACTTTCTCCTTCTAAAATAGATTGGAATCTTTTCGGGATTTTTACAAATTTTAAAATAGCTCCTGCACTTACTGCATCTGGTGGAGAAACGATTCCGCCTAACAAAAAACCTAATGCCAAAGAAAATCCGGGAATAATATAGTTTGCAGCAAAAGCGACCACAATTGCAGTAAAAAAAACAACGACAAACGCAAAACTAAAGACAATCCTTCGCCATCTCCATAGTTCTTTCCAAGAAGAATTCCATGCGGCTTCATAAAGCAAGGGCGGTAAGAAAATAAAGAAGATGAGTTCTGGCTCGATCTCTACAATTGGAGTACCTGGAATAAAACTAATTCCCAATCCCGCTAAAACCAAAAGAACAGGATACGCTACTTTTATCTTTTGCGCAAGCATGATAAGCAGCACAATGATAATGACTAACGTAAGATAGAAGGCCAAATTTTGCAACATTTCAAAAAAATTTCAGTAAAAATAATGGAAAGGCGGCAAATTTTTTCGATTAATTTTTAATTAGTATAATATTGTCGTGATCAGAAATGATTTCCAAGACAATTTCGAAGAAAGTAAGTCCTACACCATGATGTAGTTCATCTATTTTGCGTTGAACAAATTTACGGTTAAAAATTTCTGGAGATTTCAATTTGTTTTGATAAAACTTCAAGGTTGTTTCAAAGCCCAGTGATTTCTGGTTTTGTTCGATATCTTTCCAAATCAGCTGGATTTTTTCTTTTCCTTTAATCTCGCCGAAAGATCCGTATAACATATCATTGAAAGCATCTAAACTCTGCGCAATTTTCCAATTTTCTTGTGACATAAACACTCGATTTACTTCCTGGTAGAAGGTCTCGATATTATTAATGTTTTTGCCTTCGATAGTAATTTTTTTCATCAGAATTTTTTACCTATTCGGGAACCCAAACCGAGACATTTCCTGCCGGAACCGGAAAATTTCCCCATCCGTTTTCGTCAATGGTAACTTTTTCGGAAAACCATCCCATAAAATCATAGAATTGCTTCCCTGAATATCTTTCACCCATTTCCATTGGTTTTTCGTAAGCATCTTTGTTGCTTAATACTACTGCGCAACCAGCGTGTTCATCGTCACCTTCGCGAGTCCAGGCAAGACAGTTGGCGTCTTCAAAATAATCTTTTTGTGCTCCATAAGCGAATTGTTGTCGCGCTTTCAACAGTTCTTCAATTTTTTCAACTTTGTCCAGAAATATTTCCTGATCGTTTCCTTCCTTGTCTTTATCGGTATAGTGCGCTCCGAATAAATCCGGATAAAACACACAAGGATATCCGTTCTCTCGAAGAAGAATAAGGGCATAAGCTAATGGTTTGAACCATTTTTCAACAGGAGCTTCCAAAGCTTGCAGCGGTTGTGTATCGTGATTATCAACCACGGTTACAGAAAATGCGGGATTCAATAAAGTCAAGGTTTCATCAAATATTTTTCTTAAATCATAATCCGCACCTTCTTTCGAAGCAATGTGAAAATTTTGTTGGAGAGAAGAATCGAACAAACTCATGCAACCTTCTGTGGCATTTATATAATCTTGCAAAAGATTCACTTCTCCAGGAGCCCAATACTCACCGACAGCGAAAATATTTTTAGCAGTATTTTCCCGAAGTTTGTACAGCCACTCTTTGTAGAAAACCGGAGATTGATGTTTCACTGCGTCTAAACGAACTCCATCGAAATGAATCTGGTCGTGATACCATTCGCCCCATTTGTCGAGTTCTTCCCGAACGAATGGGTTTCTGTGGTCGATATCGTTGTACATCAGATAATCGTAATTCCCTTTTTCGTTATCGATCATTTCTTCCCAACCATCGCCGAAATCGTGGATGATTTGGTAAATTCCTTCTTCCTGACCTTCCGCATAATCTACGCCAGAAAAGCAGGTGAAATTCCATTCGAAGTCTGAATATTTTTTTTCACGATTCGGAAAAGTGAATTTTGTGTAACTTTCAATTTCAAAAGGTTCTGAAATGTTTTCTTGTCGGTTTTCGGGATTTACTTTTACGGCATGGAACTTTTCTTTTTCGTCGCCGCCGGCTTTATGATTCAAAACAATATCGGCAATTACGGAAATGCCGTTTTCTTGTAAAGTTTTGCAAGCGTTCACATATTGTTCTTTAGTTCCGTATTTTGTAGGGATGGTACCTTTCTGGTCAAATTCGCCTAAATCATATAGGTCATAAGGATCGTAACCAACAGAATAACCGCCGCCATTAGCCTTATATGCAGGTGGAAACCACACCGCTGAAATCCCGAGTTCCTTTAAATAATCAGCCGCCTTAGCAGCTTCGTCATATAATTTACCGTCCCCAATTGAATACCAATGGAAAAACTGAATCATCGTTGCATTCATCGTTAAAGTTTAATACGACGCATGAGCAAAAATCATCCCAATATGCAGAACCTCTTATTCAGATTTATTTTTTCTTCTGATGATTTTCCTGCGTAGTTCAATATTAGAACCAGGACCTGCGCTTTTTATCATCTGTATAATCAGCTATGGCCTTAACCTTACTGAAGCAGACATTATCCCGACCATGAGCCGCGTAGGCAGGTTGGGTGAACCGCGTGAAGGTGCACAGGGATCACTGTTCCTGAGTTCTGATGCGGCAAGTTATGTACATGGTACCGTGCTGCATGTGGGCGGAGGTTTCGAACTTCTTTAAGCAAAATTGAAAAAAAATGCACAGTTCAAGGCTGTGCATTTTTATTTGGATAAGTCTTTAATTATTGGTGTTAATCAAAATTATTCTGCTCTGTATTCGCCGTCGCCGTTTTTGCCCCAGAACTGGATTCTGTGTGCCGAAACTTTAATCAGGCAGATTCCTTCCGTATCAATGCCGTCGGGAAACCACATTTCCAACCCTTTCACCCATTTTTCTTCCAACATTTTGCGGTTTTCAGTGATGGTTGCCATGCCGTAGCAGTCTACAAAGGTCATATCATCCGTCTGGAAAATCAGTGAAATCATCGGATTATTTTCGATCTGTTTTACTTTGTTGGAATCACGGTAAGAGAAAAACCACGAATCTCCGTCGTATTCAACTTTTCCGTTGTTGCTCATTGGGCGGGAATGAAGCGTGTTGCGCCCGTCTTTGGTCACCATCATGCAAAAATCAAGATTTTTCATCATGGCTGCTACTTTTTTTAAGGATACTTTTTCCATTGGGTAGAGGTTTTTAGTGTTACTGACTTTTTCTTACTAAAGAATAAATTATCCGTTTCAGTAATCAAATGTTTTACCAAAAATTAAAAAATAGTCTGTTAACTTACCTTAATATCTGCTGATGTGGAATCCACTGTTTTTGCCGCCACAAAAAAAGACCGCAAAAAGCGGTCTTTATCATATTTGATGACAGGATATTATTTACCTGCAACTACGTTAAGTTCAAGGTCAACTTCCTGAGAGATCATCCAGTCTTTAGGATCTCCTTCAGTTCCGTAAGCCAATCCCCAGTCCTGTCTGTTGATGGTGAAGTTTGAAACCATTGTCAGTCCGTTTTCAGTAACTTCTACTTTCGCAGGGAAGCTTACGTTTACGGTTTTGTCTTTAATAGTAAGGTTTCCGCTTACTGTTTTGTTGGCACCTGCCACTTTGCTTTCAGTTCCTGCTGCAAGGTCTTCCACTTTAGTGATGTCGAATTTCACGCTTGGGTATTTTGCAGTATCAAAGAAATCTGCACTTTTCAGGTGTGCATCAAGGTCAGCAGAAGTTTTTCCGTCGCTCATTGCAGGATCAACCGCAGCCGGGTCAGTAGTTAATGTGTTAAGGTCTGAAGTCAGGCTTCCGGATACAAGTTTTCCGTTTTCTACAGAAAATGTTCCTGCGGTTTTGGTCGTTCCGAATCTTGGGTTCAATCCGCCTTTATGATAAGCAGTCCATTTTACAGTAGTGCTGTCGGTATTTACTGTAAAAGTTTCTCCGGTTTGTTCAGCTACAGCCTGCTCAGTTGCAGTGGTAACGCTGTCGGTTTTTGATTCTTTACATGATACGGCAAGCAGAACTGCTGAAAGGGCCAAAATTGATAATTTTTTCATTGTATAAATAATTAGTTGTTTAATTCGAGTGCAAAAGTAGCCTTTGAAAACTGGCCCCGAATTGATGTATGATAAGAAACGCTCCGTCATCGGAAATTTACAGAAAAGAACCGGCTGCGTCCTCGATTTCCTCCACCCGTTCGCGCAGGATTTTTTTATCTGCGTTTTTACGTCTTCTGGAGCTGCCCGTGAATCTGGCTTTTGTCCATCGGAACCGTGTAAATCTCAGTTTCCCGAAATGATGCTGTAAAACATAGATCATCATTCCAACCGCGGCGATCGCAATAAGGCCGTATATTTTTTTATTGGCCACCAGTATCGCATTAACCTGTAAATTTTTATAGCCGGCCAATGCAGATTGCGTCGACATCAAGTTTCCATCAAGATACACCGCCAGATTATTCACACTTTCCCACTGAAACCGGTACTGCAGCCATGAGAAAAATGAAGAAAATACGGCAGTAGCGACAAAACTCCGGAAAACCAGAATAAGCCCGATCGCCTGCAGCATCGGTTCCATTTCCAGTCGGTCGAGGGTGTAGAACCATACCGCGATAAACAGGGTGCCTAAGCCGTACCCTTTCAGGATCATAGGCAGCAGCCAGCTTTCGTAGTTCAGTTCCGGAACCATCATGAAGTACATCATCACGGAGTTCAGAAAAAAAGCGGCAAAGCCGGAGAAGACAAACATTTTCAGCGGTCTTTCGTTTTTGAACCAATAGAATGCTACCACACCGGCCAGTAATACTCCCGGCACCATCATCATATTTAGCGACGCATTCGTTATCATGTCATACCCAAGGATTCCGACGGTAAAAGTATTCTGTAATGTCCCCGCTCCCAGGAAAACTCCCGTAAACAGCAGCATCAGCAGACCGCTCTGGACATTGCTTTTGGTGAAGATGCCAAAGGAAATATAACTTCTCTTCAATGAAAGCTGACGCAGGGTGAGCAGTAGAAAACAGATCACCGTGCCCCAAAACGCAATGCGGATGTTCGGAGCTTCGAACCAGTCCAGAGTTTTTCCGAAAGACAGGAAGAACGCTATGAACATAAACGTAGCTGCGAAAAGTACAATACTGAGCCAGTCGATCTGGGAAAACGGCATCTTGCGGGCAAAGCGCTGGTTGTGCTGGAAGATTACGGTAATCATCATCAGGATAAGGCACAGACCGGCAGTCAGCAGGTGAGGGTATTGCCATGTGGTATGGTAGGCGAGTTTGGCCAGATAATATCCTGAAATATTTCCTGCGATAATAGAAAACGGATAAAACACCGCATAAAATTTACCGCGTTTTCCGTCCGGACTCAAAATAAACATCAGGGGAAGTATGAATTCCATCATCATGAACATTTTGAAGAATCCCATAAGGAATGAAGCGGCCACAATGATTTCAGGGACTGTTGTGGTCCCGATCACGAAGGACAGCAGCGCGGTTACGGCGAGCGAGAAAATCATAATCTCTTTGGTGCGGAAACGCATTTTCACCCTTAAAACCAAAGGCATAGAAGTCGCCATTCCGATAAAGGAAGCGAAATTGGCCATCATCAGGTATTCGGGCATCGTGCCGAGGTCACTCACCATCATGCTGATGTTCCCGGTATTCACAGGATTCACCGACATGATGACCGTGGTAAAGAGAAGAATCAGTAAAAGCTGCACGGGTTTCGGAACCCAGCTTTTAAAAAGTCCTTTATTGTAATCAGACATTTTATTTGATGTTGTTGATGGTCACATTTACGTTCATTCCAGCACGCAGCTGATCCAGGTCTTCTTTTTTATTTTCTGGAGTGAATTCAATCCTTACCGGGATTCTTTGCTGTACTTTCACAAAGTTTCCGGTGGAATTGTCAATAGGCACATTCGAATATTTGGAACCGGTCGCTGCGGAAATCGCGGTCACCATCCCAATGAATTTTTTTCCGCCCAAGGCGTCTACTGTAACGGTCATCTTTTCACCCACTTTCACGCCGGGCATCTGGCTTTCCAGGAAGTTCGCGGTAATCCACTTCTGGCCATTCAGCACAATGGTTCCCAGCTGCTGGCCGGGCTGCACGAGCTGACCTTCATTGATGAGTCTTCTGCCCATAATGCCGTCATAAGGCGCGGTGATTACGGTATAGGAAAGATTAATCTTTGCCATTTCCAGCATCGCAGCAGTTCTCTTGATCTCGGCATCATTTACGCTAAGCCGGCTTCGGGTTTCGCCGGTGGCAAGACTGGCGGTGTTTTTCTGGCTCAGGAGTGTTTCGTAGGCAGCGCGCGTAGCGTCATATTCTGTTTTTACCTGATCATACTGCTGTCTCGTCACTGCTTCAGAGGCAAGAAGGTTTTGGTAACGCTTCAGGTTCTGCTCGGCGTTCCAGAGTCTGGCTTTTGCTCCTGCGATATTGGCATTGGCCACATTTACGTTATTTGAAACGGTGTTCACTGCAGATGAGGTCACATTTCTGGATGCCAGCGCATTCTGGTAAGCGGCTTCTGCCTGCGCCAGCTGGGTGCGGATTTCGCGCTCGTCCAGGATTACAAGCGTGTCGCCTTTTTTTACGGCCTGGTGTTCATTATATTTAATCTCTTTGATATATCCTGCCACCCTTGTATTCACCGGATTAATGAATTCCTCCACCTGCGCGGAATTTGTAAAGTTGTCTTCATTCAAATGGAAATAATGCGTTACAAGCCAGTAAAAACCACCTGCTGCGATTGTAAAAACAAGCAAATTAATGAGCGTGGTCTTTATTCTGTGCGATTTTTTCTTCTGTTTTTTCTGAAGAACTTGTTCTTCCGTTTTGGTTGCGGTAACTATTGTTTCGTTTTCCGGCTGAATATTTTCTGTTGGTGTATTTTTTTCTGACATCTCTTTTGGTTTTTATAAGGTTCCCGTTGTTTTCATTAAATTGTAGTACTGGTACTGAACATTAATTTCGCTGTTGGCGTAGAGCAGTTCGGCTTCAAGTTTGGCGTTTGTCGCATCGGTCATATCGGCCTGCAGCGCCAGCTGGTTAAGATATTTGGCTTCGATAATCCGGTAGTTTTCATTGGCAAGTGCTTCGCTTTCCTTATAAAGTTGCGCCTGCTGAAGGGCTTCCTGCCATTTAAGATAAGCCGCATTGGTCTGTATATCGAGATTCTGCTGCTGAAGGACCAGTGCGTTTTTGGCCTGACTGAGCTGATACTTACCCAGCTGCTCCTTTTCTTTGGTCTTATAAAGATTGTCGATATTATAGCTGATTGAAACTCCGGTCTGCCAGGTATTGGTGTATAAATCCTTCGCGGGAATAGAACTGGTAACCGGTCTTGCCATGTTGTAACCGCCAAATGCAGCAATGGTCGGCATTTTATCGGTTTTAATGATTTCGATATTCTTATTCGCAATATTGATTCCGGTTTGGGCAGATTTAAGGATAGGATGATTTTGGTGCGCCAGGTCAAGATAATACTGTAAAAGCTGCATTTCTGGAGTTGCGCTCATCGAATTTACCGGTTGAATAAGTACCTCCGGATAGGTTCCGATGGCCGTCGCCAACTGATAATTTAAGGCTGCCCTGTTGTTTTCCAGAACCAGAATTCCCTGCTGAAGGTTTTTAAGTAAAAGCTCCCCGCGGATGATCTCGTTTCGCGTAACCATGCCCTGTTTATAGAATTTTTTTACGTTCTCCATTCTTTCGGTGGCGAGTTTGCTGTTGTTGAGGTACACGTTTTTCTGGTTGATGATCTTCTGAAGGTCGAGATAGGCTGAGGTTACCAAAAATTTGATGTTCTGGGTGTCGTTCTCATACTCCAGTTCGGCAAGCTGGGCCCTGAGTTCGGTCATTTCAACCGATTTTTTTACAAGTCCGCCCTTAAAGATGAGCTCCGATGCCTGTACACTGTAGGTATTTCCGAAATGCGGCATCGTCAACGTAGCCACTTTCGACAGGTCTTTGTCGAGAAGCAGCGCATCTCCCAAATAAAAAGCATTGGCTGAGGCGGTGACAGAGGGCAGTTTCTGCAGTTCTGCAATTTTGGTCTGCTGTTTTGCGATATTTATATTTTCCTTTGAAAGTTTCAGCTGGGTATGGTTTTCCAGGGCCAGCTGTATTACTTCGTCCAAAGTCATTTTACGCTCCGAAGTCTGGGCGCTGGTGGCAGAAAAAAACAGAGCCATTGCCAGAAGCGTCATTTTGTATTTCAGTATCATAAATTCCGTTGATTTTAACGGTGCAAAGGTAGCGCGGCCTTCAACCCTGTAAAATGACGGAAAGAATGAATAAAATGTTCAAAAGTAAGATTTAGCCTTTGAAACGTTTGCGGTAAGCGTTGGGGCTTTCGCCGGAATGTTTCTTGAAAAAGTGCCCGAAGGAATACTGGTCACTGAATTTAAGGTTTAGCGCAATCTCGTAAAGTGACTGCTCTGTAGCCGATAACTGAGCTTTGGCCTCCTTCATCACAAAAGCCGCAATAATCTGTCCCGCGGTTTGCCCTGTGATTTCTTTTAAAACGGAAGTAAGATGTCGGGAAGTAATAAATTGCTTATCAGCATAGAAACTCACATCCCGCTCATCCAGATAACAGTCGCCTACGTTTTTCAGGAACTGGAGTACGATTTCCTGTTTTCTGGAGATCTTTTCTTTTGAAAACCTTGATACATGCGTAATCATATCGGCAAATAGATAAACCGTGGAGGAAAAAAGATGTCTGATGATTTCGTCGCGGTGCGCGGATGGTTCCGGACGCTCCAGAACCGATTTCAGAAGCGCGGTGATCTGCCAGATGCTGTCGAAAGGCTCCTTTTCCATCCGGAAGTGCCGAACCAGTTCGTTGCGGAACCATACAAAGGCATTAAGCCGGTTGATCTTCAGGGGAAGTTTCTCAGTATATTCTCTGGAAAAAGCAGTCAGCTGCAGTTCCAGATCATCGCTGATTTCAAGAATTTCGTAGACCCTGCGGGAATCAATTATGGCCACATGGTTTGCGGTAAGTTCTATCCGGTCCAAATTTTCACTGTACACTATCCGGCCTTTCTTCAGGATAAAAAACGCGGGATTTTTCGGATGATAGGGATATCCGATTTCAATATAATCAAAGATGTTTCCTGTGTCAAAAATCTGAATGGGGTGTTGCAAAAGGACGTATTTTAGGCAAAGTTAAAAATTTGGTGGAACCATTCATCTACCGGCAGTTATTTTGGGGGAGATCTGAGGTAAGAAATATCGGATTTTTTAACGTGTGGTGTAATCTGAGGCAATGGGAATTACCTGATTCCGGGAAATATATTCGGATAAAGTAATCTCACCGATCAAAGCAATAATTTGCTATTTTTGATAAGGACTTAAAATTTTATGCATGAACATCGATTACCGTGATCCCTGGGTACTGTTGCTGAACCTCACCGTCATATTCATCCTCATCCTGCTGATTGTTCCCACGCTCCTCAATACGAAGGAAAGACTGGGTGTCAGGCTTTCGTTCTCTGCAATTTTTATGATCGTGGCGGTAAACTGCATGGCCAATCTGGCCCTGTTTTACACTCAGGATGTGGCGTATTTCGATTTTCTCTTTCTGCAGGCGTTTATTCCGTTACTTTTTGGGCCGGCCATCTATTTTTATGTGTTGCTGAACAATGGCGGAGAAATCAAAAGACCCTGGATTCATTTTATTATTCCATTTTTGGCCATTCTGTACGGAATTTATCATGTTCAGATGGATGAGGGAGATAAAGTGCGGGTTTTCCGGGAAGTGAACGCGGCCCAGAATCTTTCGTACAATATCCTAAACATACTGGTAATGAGCATCCCGCTGATCTATTTTTACTTTTCAAAACGCTATCTCAAGCGTCTGCATATTCAACCTGCCGATCCCCTGGCTATGCTCAAAAAAATCAAAATCCAATGGTCGCAGGAATTCATCAATCTTCTTCTTTTCTGCGTTTTTTCTTTTCTTGTGATTATAATTGTTGCTACCTACTTTTATCAGGTGCCGCAACCTTACCTCGATCTTATCGGGATGCCCATTTATTTTCCGCTGATTTATGCGGTGATCGCGGTGCGAAGTAATATGATCTCGAAACAGCTGGAAATGCAGTACGCAGTTTCCAAAGCTGAGGAAGACAACCGGCTTCGCGATCAGCGCATCGCCATTTCGCGGGACCTTCATGACAATATAGGCGCCTATGCCACCAGCCTGATTTCAAAGATCGACTATCTTGCGGTGGAGGAGAAAGCTGGGAAGGGAGCACTGGAGGACCTCCGGGAACATGCCGAAAGTATTCTGGGTCTGCTGCGGCAAACCCTCTGGGTGCTGAACAATGACACCATCACCGTAGAAGATTTTTATGATCATGTCAAGCAGTACGCGCTGAAAAGCTTCAGAAACAGCGGCATAACCATCCGTTTTGAGGAAGACATACGGGACAACCGGATTCTGCCATCAGAAATCACCATAAACCTTTTCAGAATCCTGCAGGAAGGCCTGCAGAATGTCATGAAACATTCCGGTGCCACCGAGGCTGAGCTTTATATGATTTCCCGGGATACGGTAAGAATCAGTCTGCGGGATAACGGAAAGGGATTTATTGCGGATGATCATCATGAAGGCTATGGACTTGGAAATATAAGGGCCAGAGCCGCAAATATCGGCTTTACTGCAACACTGTCATCAGAGGAAGGTAAGGGGAGCATTCTGGTTCTGGAAGAAATACGCCCAACCGCGTATTGAAAGCCGGAAGTCATTTAACTAATTTTACATCAAAAACATGAGACTCGCAATCGTTGACGACAGCTTCCTTAACCGGAAAACCCTCAAGGAAAAGCTTTTGCCTTACGCGGAAGTGGAACTCGTGCTGGAGGCAGAGAACGGTGCTGATTATCTGGAAAAACTGAAAGAACTTGCACCCGCTCAACATCCGCAAATCGTACTCATGGATCTGGAGATGCCTTTCTTGGACGGGATCTCGGCTATTTCAATTTCAAAAGTTAAATATCCTGAGCTCAAGTTTATTGTGCTCACCATCTACGAAGATACCGACCGTATTTTCGAGGCCATAAAGGCGGGTGCCAACGGCTATCTGCTGAAGGAAGACAAGGCCGTGAATATTGTAGAAGCACTGGAAAGTGTGCTGAATTACGACAATATCCCCATGAGTCCGGCCATTGCGCGAAGTGCCATGCGTCTTTTATGTGAAGAAAACCGGCCCAACATCACCCCCTCCGAAAGCCAGCTGCTTTCCGACCGGGAAATGGATGTCCTGAAACTGATGGTGAAAGGGCACCGCTATTCCGACATCGCTGCACGGCTCTTCATCAGTCCCAATACAGTGCGTACCCATGTGAACAATGTGTATAAGAAGCTTCACCTTTCGTCGAAGAGCGAGATGGTGGAGCTGGCGCGTAGAAATAACTGGCTGTAAGCAGATTACCTCAACATGAATACGCTGTTCAGCGTATGTACTGCGCGGAAATAATTATACAACTTTGTACTGTACGGCAGTGAGGATGATGATTTTCCCGGTTCAAAACGAAAAATACACTCAGGCTGTCCGTAAAGACAAAGCGCAATTCTTTTCGTATCAAACATTATGGTTATTAAAAACTGACTTAAAAAAACCAAATTTCAATTAATTATGTTTTTCATGATGGGATTTTCAGCCTTTCCGCAAACTGCGTTCCGTGAAGGCGTAACCTTTAAAGGGAAGGCAGGCGCAGACTGCTTTCCTAGAAGAGGAAATTATCATTATCCGGCCACCGAAGCAACAGTATCAATCGAAAACGGCAGCATTACAAAAATAGTGAATCCAGCCGCAGACCGTGCGAGAGCAAAAATTCAGCAGACAAATTATGTGCATACAGCCACGACCTGTAATCGCTGTAATGGAAAAGGCGTTGCAGGATATTCAAGGGTAAGTGTAAGCAATACACCAGAAAATTTTGGCGTAGACAGATACCTGACTGGCCGCTACACCACGACCACAAGATATGGTGATACTTTATTCCCAAATATCTGCACAGAATGCGGTGGAAAAGGAGAAAAATAATACAAATAAACAATAAACAAAGGATGAAAACAATCACCAATTACCGAAAGCATATGCTCTGTTTTTTAATCTCAGCGATTACCTTCCTCACTGGAATGTTTTTTCCTATTATCGTTACTGCCCAAACCGCTTCACCTGCAAACACGGCGGCCGCAGTTTTACAGATGAATGTCAACGGTAAGTCGATGCAGTTTGACCAGGGAAAAATTCAGGCGTTTACCATTAAAGAGGACGGTTCGGTCAGTATTCTTGCACAGACCACCTCAGATATTCTCAGTGCCAATACTCTGGTATTGAATATAACCCCCGCTGACAGCAGCAAAACCGTTACGAAAGGAGAATATAAAATTCTACCGGAAGATGTTGTATCAGATTTCATGGTCAGGGCAGAATATGGTGAAAACAAAAATTTTCTGTTCTGGTGGAGCGATGCCATTAAGGTAAAAGGAGGCTCAGTATCTATTGATGAAATTACCGCTTCAAGGATCAAAGGCAGGTTCTCATTTACCGGTGTATTGCAGAAAGAGGATGGCAGCATGGATACTAAGAACCTGGTGAAAATATCCAATGGCGTTTTTGATCTTCCCTTAGAAATTAAAAGCCGGTTTGATCCCAGATAGCCATCGATTGTTCTCTTATCACCTCACAGAATTAAAATCAGATCAGAAGTATTATGAAAATATCACAACCCACATTTTGTTTCTCACTATGTATTTTAACCGCTACTTCTCTTTTTGCCCAGTCAAAAGACTACTATTACGAAAATCAAACCCGCTACGGCACTTTTAGGAATTATGTCAATGGTGGTTCCAAGCTCGTAAGTGGCAGGGATTACGCAGCTGAAATGGCTAAATCCCAAGAGGAAACCCGTCAGATGGCGGCAGAAAGACAAAGGCAAAGGCAGCTAGAGTTGGAACGGATGAGAAACTCATCCGGCAACAGCCAGGCAACCGAAAACCGACAGCCGACCAATGATGTTCGATTTGAAACATTAAAGTATCCCAATGGGGATACCTACATCGGAAATACTCTCAATGCCGAACCACACGGTGAGGGCACGCACACGTTCGCCAGGGATGGCAGAGTAATGAAAGGTGAATTCAAAAATGGGCTGGCAAATGGTATGATGACCCTTACGGACAAATATTACGTGCAGACTGGAAGATTCGTCAATGGCCTGCCTGTCGGCGACCAACGGTATAATTACGACGACGGGGAGACCAAACTGGTCGAGATACGGAATATTGAAACCGGTGCATCTACTGTTGATTATCCTGACAAAACTTCTTTTTCCGGCATATCAGATGAAAATGGCAAATATCTGAAAGGAAAAGTTTTATATACCAGCGGAATCACTTTCGATGGCGATTACCAAAATGGCAGGCCCTACCGCGGCGTTTGGGAAAAGGATGGGAGAATAATGATTGGTGAATTTGGTGATGTCACTTCATCCCAAATTTATTTAAAATTTGGCTACCATTATGATCCCAACACACAGACCCAAACCTATGGCAGTTTTACTCCGGAGATGAAACGTATCGGCTATTCCAGAAAAGTATCCCCAGACCAAACAATCCGGCATTACATCTATGGAGAAAATGAAACAGAAATTTACGTTTATGTACAATTTCCAAGTGGTAACCTACTTTCCCTGAAAGCCAACCAGAATGGCTATGAATATATGGGCACTTTTTACGAAGCTGCCACCAATGAACTGGATCCAGTCATTTACAGTAAACAAGATGGCATTCAGGTCATCCCGGCAGACAATCCACTTGCAGAAAAAGCCAAAGAATATTCACGTGAAGTGGCTCCTGCTATCAATGCCGGCAAACAGGACTATGAAGCAAAATTAATAGAAGTTCAGTCCTACGTGGATGCCTATAACTCCAAGACGTCCTCTGCGACTTATGCATTCAGCAACTGGCAAGAAGCCACTGAAAAATTCACGTGGAATTTTTTGGAAGCACCATCGACTGATCAAAATGTCCATCGTTATCTTGAAAATGAGGTATTGAAATTCAAAACCAACAGTTCGGAATATACCTGGTCAATCACGAATCTGAACCAGTCTAGCCCTTCTTCTTATACCTATGAAGCCGATTATGAATTTGAAAAAGAGCTTTTCAACGAGGGTGCAGGAGGTATATTAATAGACATTGACGAGAAAAATGGCAACGATCCAAGTAAGCTTCTTTTTATGATCAGTCCTCACTATAAAACCTACTATTTTGGGATTTTTAGTTTTACCACCCAATGGACATCACTTTCAGGAAAAACTGAAACGGGATGGGAATTTTCCGATGCGATCAATGGATTTGCTGAATCAGGTGTGGCAGACAACAGTCTGAAACTGGAAAAAAATGGGGATCAGATTTCCGTTTATGCAAATGGCAGGCATCTTTTCAGCCAAAAAGTAGCTGAATCAGTTAGGCCCTTAAACAATTTTGTCGGAGTGGGAGTAGTACAAAAAGGCATGGCAAAAGGTCAGGTTTCTGACATCAAATTTCAAATGTCAACAGAAGAGCAGTAAAAATCTAATGCAAAAACTAACACGCTGGCTTTACGCAATTGCCATCTTCATTTTTTCAACTTTACTGGTTGGATTTGCTTACGATATGGAACAAGGCACATCAATTCCACTGTCGAGCACGCAGGCTGGCAGGCAGGAAATGCTGATGTGGGTGGCTGAGGTATTAGGATTTAAGGGCAGCATTGTGGTAGGGGTGCTGGCAACGGGTTTCGGTTTGTATTATGCCATTAGTCAACACTTCAGGTAGATAGAGAAGAAACCGTGATATAACAGTGCAAAAATTCATCAATACTGTTGAGTAACGCTATGAAATTAATTGGCATCATATTCATTATACTCGGCATCATCTCCGGCCTGCTGGGTGTACGCTCCTACCTGCGTGATGATGCTTATGCAAAAGCAAGTGTGGTGGTGAAATCAACGGTAAAGTGGGCGGAAGTAAAACCCAATCCCTGGAAAAGTACGGTGAGTATTAAATTGATGCTGAGCTATATGAGGGACGGCGTACCGGACAGTGTAGAACACAATTATTCCCTGTTTTATTCCCAGCACGAACCGTTGCCGAATGTAGAACAATTAAAAGCAGCAACACCGTATATCCGATACGTGCCAAAAGAAAAAAGAAGTAAAAACATCCCGGATTGGGTGATGGTGGGCAGCAAGGATCAACATGATGGAGTATATGGTTACACAGGGTTTACATGGATGTTCCGGTTTTTGCTGTCGGGAACAGCCCTGATAATTTACAGCAAAGTCAGGAAGCAGAACAGGGGGCCTTTCCAATTATGAAAAATACATCATCAACATCATTTTCATGAATACATTTTTAAAAACTGCTAAGCGTCACCTGGCAATAGTGGGGGATTTCCAGAATTATTATAAAAAACCAAACAGTTCCGGACTGCTGTTGCTGTTATTGCTTTTTACGAACAGCCTTTATGCCACCTCACCGGGGAATTATCCCGCATCCACTACCCCTGCTGAAATGCTCACCGATTTGCTGGACGGCGAATATCAGGCCAGTCAAAAGGCAGTAAAATGGTTGGCCACGCCCGGCGATGTGCATGAATTTAACGGGCAGCTTGGGGAGAACCGCATTTTATATTCTTTTATTGACACCACAATGACCATGAAACGTGGCAATGAGAATGTATATTATACAGTTTTCCGAACATCTCCAATGGTTACCAATGAAGATGGAGAATTTGTGAATGCCAACAGCTGCCATGTATGCGGAGTTAGTCTTGGATATTTTTCTTACACCATAGAGAATGACAGCATTAATATTCAGAAGTTCAAACGCAATTTTGCGACACACGGCTCCTTTGGCGAAAAGTCATATACTTTATCAATGATCAATTTAGGCGACGGCTACGAGCTTTTAAAGGTGGATGATCCGTACGAAGGAATGGGAATCACTTCGGTGGGCACCAAATTCTACCGGGAAGGTGAACTGATGCTGAGCATGATTACCGAAGAGAACAACAGCGGCAACAGAGAACGAACCCAAAAAGGGTACTATGAATTTAAAACCGACTTTACTTATAGCAATAAGGCGCACAGCATCACTGTAAAACAAACCGGGTATAGGATAGATGAACAGTCGGGAAAAAGAAAGAACATCAGTAAACTCAGAAAAATTAAGGTGGGAGATGACAGCCTTCAATTCCAGCAGTGATTGACGGATACTGCACTTATTTCAGCTTCAAACCGCAGAAATGAAGAAAAAAATAGCACGAAGCGCATAATTTTTAAAGCATTCTGTTTTAATATACGCTCAAAAGCGTATTTTTACCTTACACCAGTTTGTACATCTTTGTCCTGAGTCATCATGCCGGAAAAAGAAGGCCGGAAATAAACACTGAAATATGAAAACAGTTCTCCCCACGTCCTGTTCAACTCACCGAAAACCCTCTGGGTGCCGTAGATTATATGAATTGCGGCTGACCAAAGTCTTTGGCTTACGTGCGTTATTATTCGTGTTTTTATTTGCGTTCCCGGTTCTACAGGCACAGAATCTTTCTGAGGTCATCAGCAACCTAAAATCGGAACTCACCAAAAATCCAGACGATAAGAAACGCGCATCGGTGTATGCCGATCTCACCTGGTATTACGCCAGTGTTTCTGTGGATTCTGCGCTCAACTACGGTAAAAAAGCCATTGCAGCCACCGAAAAACTTCAGGATTCCGTATTACTTGCCCAGGTTCACAGCGATCTGGGAGCGGTTCATTTCCGGAATAATGATTTTAAGAAATCCGAACAGCATTATCTGAAATCCTATCAGATCCGGAAAAAGCAGAAGAATGCTGCGGGGATCGCCAAACTTAATAATAACCTTGCTTCCGTGTACCACAGCAGCTTTCAGTACACCAAGGCGATGAAAATGTATCTGGAAGCCCTTAAATATTTCGAAGCAAAGGGTGATGCCAGAAATGCGAACATTACAAAGGCGAATATCGGGCTGCTGTTTGTGGATCTGAAAGACAATCCGAATGCGGTGAAATATATCGGTGAAGCCGTAAAATATTTTGAGTCTCAGGAAAGAAGCGTGGAAATCGAGAACAAACTCTGCGAAAATTACCTGAACCTGGGAAAAGCATTTCAGATGCAGAAAAAATATGCGGAGGCAGAACTGCAGTATCAGAAAAGTTCGGAGATCTGTAATAAAGTAGGCAACAAACAGGGTTTTTCGTTCGCCAACAGAAACCTGGGCAACCTGTATACCCTTCAGCGAAAAGATTCCCTGGCCGCGGTAAACCTGCAGGTGTCTCAGGAAGTGCGCGAAGAATTCAATTCCAAAATCGATCAGGAAAGCAACAGTATCGACGTCGCGCAGCATCTCATTGTACAGGGAAAATATCCGGAGGGAAAGCGCATGCTTTTAAAAATCCTGCCGCTATTCGAAAAAGAAAATTCAAAGGAAAATCAGCTTTCCACCTACAAACTGCTTACGAATGTGTATCATCACCTGGCAAAGCCGGACAGCGCAGAGCATTATTTTGAGAAATACATCGCGCTCGATAATGAGCTTGTGAATGTCGGAGTAAGCAGCAGCACGGCTGAACTCGAAAAGAAATACCAGACCCTCAAGAAAGACAGTGAAATCCTTCAGCAGAAATCCAAAATCCTGAAAAGAAACGTGGCCCTGTTCTCGCTGGCAGGCTTACTGCTGCTGGGCGCAGTGTTCTACCGCAACCGGCAGCACCGCCAGAAAGCCGAACTCCAGAAAGCCATTCTGCACCAGCAGGATCTGGCTACCCGGGCGGTCATTACCGCGGAAGACAATGAGCGCAAAAGAATGGCCAGCCACCTTCACGACGGTGTTGGGCAGCTTTTAACGGCGGCCAACATGAATGTGAGCGTGCTGAATGACTATAAAAATGATCCGGAGAATTTTAATACGATCATTCACAGGACTTCTGGTATCCTGGCAGACGCCATCAACGATGTCCGTACCCTGTCTCATCAGATGATGCCTAACATGCTCATTAAAAATTCGCTTACCAATGCCTTAAGGGATCTCATTGAGAAAATCTCATCGCCAAAACTTACCGTGAACCTTCAGATTGAGGGGCTCAACAACGATCTTGACCAGAATATCCAGGTTACGCTCTACCGGATCATTCAGGAATGCATCAACAATACCATTAAACATTCAGGTGCTGATAAGATTGACATCTCCGTCATCCAGACCGACCATAGGATCACCACAGAAATCGCAGACAACGGCAAAGGCTTTGACCCTGCGAAAGTGATGGACAAGAGAGACGGCCTCGGACTTCAGAATATGAACGCACGCATTGAACTGCTGAAAGGGCAGGTACGTATTGACAGTGCGGCGGGCGTGGGCACCCGGATCTTCATCCAAATTCCAACCGTTTAAAGAAGAGGTGTTATGAAAGTCGTTATTATTGATGACCATCAGATCATTATCGACGGGATTGAAATGCTTCTCGGTCTGGAGAAAAATATTTCGATACTGAAAACCTATACCGATGCCTTTGATTTTCTTCACGAACTGAGGGCAGAGGAAATACATCCCGATCTCATCCTGATGGATTTGATGATGCCCACGATCAACGGATTTGAATGTGCCAAAATCCTTAAGCAGGATTTCCCGGGAATTAAAATCATTATCCTCTCGATGAACTGCGACCCGAAGACGGTTTATGAACTGACAGAAAAAGTAAAGATTGACGGTTATCTCTCTAAAAAAATAAGCCGCCAGGATCTGGTGAAAGCGCTGGAGGATGTACATTTAGGATATATGCACCTCAGCACCGAGGCAGAGACCGCGCTGAAGCAGTTTAGGAGCAAAGTCATTGATTATCCCGAAATAAAACTCACGCTGCGGGAAAAGCAGATCGTGAAACTGATGATCGACGGGTGTACCAATAAGGAGATTTCCACCGCTCTTTTCATCAGCGAAAGCACGGTAGAAACCCACCGCAAAAACATCTACCGAAAAACGGAAACCCATTCCGTTCCCAAGCTCATACAGGCCGTAGCTGATCTCGACCTGCTGGCCGACTGAGCTTAAAAATTTCTCACCTGCCGTCCTCAAAATACCCACTGCCGGGTAGATCGCCGTGTGGCATTTGCTCTACCTTTACCGTAACAAAAAACCCAAATGATGAAAAAAAAATCTCTTCTGTTTGCATCGTTTGTTCTGGCAGGTTCGTTTGCGACTGCGCAACAAACGACTTTTAATGTTCTTGAAAAAGATTACGAAATTTCCCGCAAAGCCAAGAAAGGCTATCTGGGTGGTGTAGAAGCCAAGGAAAACGGCGGTTTCGAGATGGTGTACTTTCTGCCCTCGAGCCGGAGAAAAGTGAAGGTGGAAGCCTATACGTTCGACAAAGATGCCAACCTTACCAACACCATGAAAGACGAATGGGACGTAGAGAAAGTAAAGAAAAAATGGAAATTCTTCAACTTTAAAGGCGATGAATATACCACGACGGCAGCTTCTGTAAGCACCAACCTCACAGGAAAAATGATGTTCAAAAAGCGTGAGATCAAGGCGAAATACAACTGGCTTGCCGGGGACTACGTGAAGAGAGTGAAACTGCTCGACCGCCAGAAACTCACCAGTGAAAACGGTGAAGAGTACCTTTTTAGCGGCGCGTACGAGGTAGAACGGGACAGCACGATTTACGCCCTGGCTTATCCTTATACCAAAGGTGCGGCCATGCAGAGCCTGGATCTGGTGAAGATTTCGAATACGGGTGAGTCCAGAAAAATAGCGTCCGTTGCCACGCCAAGCCCTGTAAAACCTATATTCTCTAAACCGCTGCTCGATGAAAACAGCCGCGATGTTTCCAACGATGATTTCCCACGGGATTGGATTGTGGTTCTGGCACCTACCAAAATCTACGGCAAAGGCAGCGCAGGAAATCCCAATCAGCTGACTTATCTCCGGATTTCTCCGGAAGGAAATGTGAAAGAGCAGTTCAATTTCACGGCGCCTTCCGCAGGATACCGCATCCTTAATGCTTATGCAAAAGGAAATGAGGTAATCCTGTACGGTATGGGCATTAAAAAAGAGGGCAAGTATGCCGATGAAATCTTAGGAGCCACTGTATCTCCATCCAGTATGGATGATAATGAGCAGGCGGCGGCCAAGTCCACCGGCGGTATGCTGGGCGGTCTCGGGAAAATGGCCAACATGGTTTCCGGAAAAGACGATATGGCACCGTCTCAGCAGTCGCTGGACAATGCTTTGGATGAAAAAAAATATGATGACTTCATTATCGCCAAGATTTCCGGGCAGCAGCTGTCGGTGATCAGAGCCACGCCAATGGCAGAACTGAACAGCAAAGCTGTAGCCGGGCCGGATATGAAGAAAGCCCTGGATTTTGACGGTAAGAAATTTGTGACCAATAACTTTCAGATTCTTAAAGATGGCTCCATGATGCTGAGTGTTCAGGATTACAAACCCGAAGGAAAAGGAATCGGTTTGCCAGGCGGTAAAATGCTGGGCGCGCTGACCGGAGTTTCTACCAGCAGAAGCGGCGACAGTTACGATCGGATTTATAAAGGAATGTATCTGCTTCACTTTTCACCGGAGGGCAATCTTGTAAGAAATTATACGGTGCAGCTGGATCAGAAAAACAAAAAAGGATTCTTTAACAATTCACCTATGACGGCAGATAATTTTCCTGCCATCGGTTATCTGATCGAAAGTAATGACGGCAAGTCAGTGAACTGGGTGATCGAAATTGTAAAAGCCATTGATGTGGATACGGATGTAAGCACCTTCAGTAATTTCTTTTCAGGAACTTCCACAACTACTACAACCAAATCCTATTCTCCTTTCTACAGCATTGAATATGGCAAGCTCGACCTGGCTACCGGCAAATCTTCGGAATTCAGAACGCTGGGCGACCTCGAGAAGAAGAAATACTACCTGTACCCTAAGCATAACCGACTGCAGATTGGTGATTACACGTACTTCTTCAGCGAAACCCCTAACGGCGACCGCCTGCTCGTTTCGAGAATGGATGTTAAGCAGTAAAACCGGGAAGGTCATTTAGTTTCGAAGCTGTGAACCGGTATCTTGTGTAAGTGAAATCATTTTAAAAATTCCTCTTATGAAAAAGTTACATTACGTGTTTTTTTCTCTGTGTTTAGTCACCTTACTGATGACGGGATGCGAAAGAGACAGTGAGCCGGGAAGCACCACACCCCCTGCCTCCGCAGGATTTACCTGGCGTGAGAACTCCACCACGGCACCCCTTAAAACCGCAGGATCTTCGGAAGTGCGTACGCAGTACAAATCTATTTTTGCCTTTACTGGTGCCACGGCAACTTCGGGAACGGTGTTTGAGTTCAACCTTTCCGGACTTGCCCCTGCGACCTATCCCGTGAATGCCACCAATGCGTTTTATTTTAACGGAAATACAGCCACTCCCGCAACCGGCGAAGTGGTCATCACCGCCAATGCAAACGGCAAAGCTTCCGGCACCTTTAAGGCGACCTGGACGAGCGGAAACGTTACCTCAGTGTACGGCACCTTTACCGATATTCCGGTGAAATAAATTTTGATGTATTCCTACCCTGGCGGACCCTGAAATCCACCGGGTTTTTTACCTTTTAAAATATTCAGACATGAAAAAAATTCTACTTTTCAGTTTAATGATGCTGGGCATTACAGGCAGCGCCCAGCTTACAATTGTGAAAGACGTATCTGCAACGGGTTTAAGACCTACGGATAACGAGCACTTTATATGGCAAAACAACCGTTGGAACGGCAAACACTACTACGGGGTAACAGTATCGCCCAGTGTCGCTTTAGCAGTAACCGACGGAACCGACGCGGGAACAAAGGTGATTAAAAATTTAGGGCATTCCGGTGTTCTAAGTGCTGCAATAAAGGCCATAATTCCCGCAAAGGATCACTTTTATATTCACGTCTATGTATATAAAAGTTGGAGTCCCTATGTTCAGTATGATGAACTCTGGAAGTCGGATGGTACAGACGCAGGAACTGTATTGCTGAAACGGTTCGATGAACGGGGATCCACTACTGAAGGCATATCCATCACCACTGACCAATATGAAGCCGCAAACCGCTCCCTCAGTGGCAATGAAATGTACTTCTACGGATATACAGGTAGTAACGGCAGAAAAATATGGAAAACGGACGGCACTGCTGCTGGTACCTCAATGATTGCTGATAAATCCGGTAATGCACTGACAAGACTGAATAATGACGTTTATTTTGCTTCCGATTTTAAATTGTGGAAAATCAGCGGAACTACGGGAAGCGTAGAACTGATTGATGTTCCGAATATTTTTATTGTAGCTACTATGCGCATGGCGGCGTTTAAAAACAAACTCTATTTTATGGGTTTTGATGAAACCAATGGGGTAGAGTTATGGTCCTCCGACGGAACGCCTTCCGGCACAAAAATTTTTACCAATACCTCGCCGCTTACCAATAATGTGTACAGTCTCACGACTTTTAATCTCACGTCAACGGATGATTATCTCCTCTTTTCAACTTTGCATAACGCTTCCGACAACACCCGGCATACGCTATACCGCACCGACGGAACGCTCGGCGGCACCGTGCAGCTTTCGCCTGCGGACGCCGTAGATGCGGGAACGAGTTCGGGATCCATGTTTTCCAAAACCAATGAAAATTTTTACTGTTTTAATATGGGCCAGAAAACCATCTTCCGGACCAATTATCAGCAAAACGGTTACTCAATTGTTTCTACAGGTGCCTATAATGCAGGAAATCTCGTCGATTATAAAGGTACTGCCTGGTATGCTGGTGGAACCGCCAATATGTCCGGAAATAATGATTTCGCGGAACCGCACCGCACCGACGGCGTTCAGACCGTTAAAACCTTTGATATCATTACGCTGATGCAGGGAACTAATAACATCGGCTCCAATCCTTTTGGCTTTCATGAATTAAACGGGAATCTGTATTTTTTTGCAGGACTGGGAAATGCGATGAAACTGTACCAGTTTCAGGGTGATTATACCTTCAACAGGTCAGCCGGCAATTCGTGGAACGCTCCCGGCAACTGGAATACTGGGGTGGTGCCGCTTTCTTCTGAAGACACTCTGGTTCCTGCTGGTTCGGATGTTGAAATTTCATCTGCAGCATCAGCAAGAAATCTTGAGCTCAATGCGCCACTTCATATTGTTTCCGGCAGTTTAAACCTTGCAGGGGACTTAAATTTAAATTCAAGAATTACGCTGAATAACAATGCTGTGAATCTCAAGGGAACATCTTCCAATATCACCGGCGGTAACAACAATAATTACATCGTCACCAACGGTACCGGCACCGTCAATATTGAAAATATAGATGCCGGAAGAGGAACTGTCAACCTGCCGATTGGAACCACGACGAATTATAATCCCGTAACGCTGGCGAACTCCGGAACTTCTGATACTTTTTCAGTGAAAGTTTCCGAAGGAATTGCGAACGCGCCAGGGGGTGCGGTGAATGCAACCTGGGACATCTCGGAAAGCGTGCCAGGCGGAAGCAATGCCACTATTTCATTAGGGTGGAATGCTTCACAACAAAACGGAACCTTTAACCCAAACAATGCAACCGTCGGACATTATGTAAACGGCGTCTGGACAGCAGAAAACTCCGGCGCGGTGAGCGGCAGCAATCCTTACATCATTACCGGAAGCGGCATCACCAGTTTTTCTCCTTTCGCGGTGATGAACCTTGGTGCGCTCGAAACTGCAGATCCGCTGAAAAAGAACATCTCCGTATATCCGAATCCGTTCAGGGAGATACTTACCGTTACTTCAGAGGATAAAGCCACCGTACATTTCTATGATATGTCCGGCAAAATGTTGGGCAGGCTTGCTTTGGTGAAAGGAACCAATGTGCTGAACCCGGCAGCACTCAAACCCGGCGTTTACCTTTATCAGGTGAAAAACACTTCAGGAACTGTGATGGCCTCAGGCAAAGTGATTAAGAAATAATAATCACGGAAAAGCGGAGTGATTGGGAAGAGTGTTGCTCCGCTTTCATCACGATTTGGCTTTGGGTAAGTCAGTACATTTTTTGATTTTACAAAACCGGCTGATGACTGTTCAGCCGGTTTTCTTTTTTCAGGATGGAGGGGTTTTGTTGCACACTTGTTCGGGACTCCTTGCGGAACTGTTGCCAAAACACCCTTCTTTTGGCAAGGATCCGGCAACAACTCCGCAACAACTCCCGAAGAAAATCTTCATTACTTTGTCAAAGTTTTAAACAGCATGACTATTACTTTGACAAAGTTCGAATAAGAACCTCCATCCATTCTCAAAATAAACTTTGTCAAAGGATGATACGCATGTACAGAACTTTGGCAAAGTAATACCGGAGCATCACTCAAAAGATGACTAAAAATTCTGAGGTTGTCAGTTACCATGGAGGATCAAAAGACCGTTGTGCTCGAGCCTTACGCACTTAAAGAGTTTCGTTACCGCTGGTATCTCCTGGCAAAGGAATTCAGCAGAGAGGCTACGAAAACAACCTGGCACTCCCAGGAAAAATACGCATGCGCAGGCCTTGATTCAGCGTCACATCATAGCGAGTTGGCTTAATTTCAATTTCAAAAAACATTAATACATTTACAGGCAAAATATTTCCCATGACCCAACGTTTCCAGGACCAGAACCACCGCCTCAGCCATTTCCAGGATCACGTCGATGTGGCATGTCCGGGTTGCGGCAAAAAGGCAACGGCCACTGCAGACCACGAAAAGAAAGAGGCCCGAATCAACTGTCTGCACTGTGGCTATTCGAAAATCACCGGTACAGCGATAGAAGTGCTGGGCATGCGTGGACATCTGAAGGTGGCAGCAAATGCATATTTCGACGCGGAACTGTGGCACACGGCACCTTTTAAGAATGAAGCGTTCGTCGCATTTAACCGCCAACATCTGGATTATCTGGAAGCTTATATTTCTGCCATGCTGCGCGAACACAAAGACCGCACCCACTTTACCCTTCTTGAAAAACTGCCGCGCTTTTACCACGAAGCCAAAAACAGGGATACCCTGCTGAAGCTTATTGCCAAGCTTAAAAACAAAAAATGAAACTCAGAGTTTTAGTATTTCTTTATGTAACCAAGGTAACAGCAAACCGGAGGGATTTAAACGAACTTTGTAAAAAAAAGAAATGAACAGCATTTGCCCCTCCCATCTTTCCTCGTCAGGAGAAGATTTTCTGCTTCTCGATATCCGCGAGCGGTTTGAATTCAATACCTACCGCGGAGTTTTCCCAAATCTGAAGAATATCCCTTTCAGTGAATTCGATGAGGAACTTCCGACTTTGGATAAAAGCAGGAAAACATTACTCATCTGTAACAACGGCCTGCGCAGCAGAACAGCGGTTCAGTTTCTTGCTGAAAGGGGTTTTGCAGACGTATCATCCGTGATGGGCGGTCTGGTGAAATGGCAGCAGAACGGTCTGCCGATGACGGGTACTTTGCCGGATTTCATATCGCATTCCTTATCAGATTCTAAGGAATGTTCTGCCTGATAAATCAGCGATTGAACTTAGAATAATTTTGGGAAAAATCTTCCGGTCCTCCTGTGGTAGTACGCATAGTTGGTATATTTCTTTATGAGCTGCTTTTCCTCGTAAGTGGATTTCAGATAGAAGAGCAGCGGCAGCGATGGCAACTCCCATAGCCGAAAATACCCATCCCGCAACAGTAGGTGCAGCCGGCACTTTCACCCGCTGCAGCCATTCCTAAACATACACGGCGAAAAGTATAAGCTGCAGCCCAACGAAATCCTGCGCCGTTTACTTCATAGTCAGTCGTTTTGGATGAGGTTACGGATTTACCGCGATGCTGAAAATTCCTCTCAGTTCATCCACGCCATAACCGGTGGCTTTGTCTTGTGGGTAAAGGGATTTGATTTTCTGATGGGTTTTTTCCGCCAGATCTTTTCCGGGTGTTCCATGGCACTGTAAGCACATCGCGTTTGTGACGATAGGGGAATAATAATAGCCGTCTTTTAGAAGGCCTTCAGGCTTTTTACCGGCGGCAAGCATGGCTTTATAGGTGGTGATGACCGCGAGTTCTGAAGGATTTGCGGCATTGTTGGGATTCCGGTACTGATCCGAAACGCGTTTAATCCTCACGTCATATTTTTTTGAAATACTGTCCGTCAGCGGTATTGCATTGATGTTGCAGAATTCCAGTGCGTTTTCGGGCCCACCTTCGGCGATTTTCTGTTTCAGTTGAGAGCCGAGGAGCTGCTGGGCTTCCACGGCGTAGTTTTTCAGAATTTCCCCGTCCGGAATCGCTTCACTTTTCCCCGCCCGTACTTCAGTTGTGGTTTTTTCAGTGACGTTGGTCTGCTCTTTCTGGCAGCTTAAAGCCGTGATTAAAAAAGCTCCAACTGCAAAAATGGTTACCTTGTTCATGGTTGTGTTTTTTTGTTAAAATATTAAAATATGTCAATCAGATTAATTTATAAGAGACCGATTTTTGGATTATTATTCACTTAAAAGCCCATCAATCTCTTCAAAAAAAGAAGCTTTGCTGTAATCCGCCATCCCGGCGTGGTGAAGGCGGATTTTTCCGGTTTTGTCGAGTACGACTGTTGTCGGAAGTGACCCGTTGAAATAAGCCGTAGGAATGTTCCCTGCCGGAACGAGGAGCGGAAGGGTGTAATTTTCCTTTTTAAGGTAGTTTTCACCCAATGAAACCTGGTCATCCAGATTAACGGTAAGGAAAACGACGCCCGGATTGTTTTTGTATTTATCGTAAAACTTCTGGATCGAAGGAAATTCAGCACGGCAGGGCGGGCACCATGAGGCCCAGAAATTCATGAACACGACTTTTCCTTTCAGGTCTGCAGTACTGATGGTGTTACCGGACTGGTCTGCCACGGTAAAATTTTCAGTAAAGGTGTTATTATCGCCGGCTTCGGTCTCCTTTTCAGTTTTCTTTTCCAGGCTGGAATTCATAATTCCTGTAGAAATAATCTGGCGCATGAACCAGGCTTTCGCGTCGGGACTTACCAGCAGCAGGACAAAGAAGGCAAAAAGTATTAGGGTGCTCCAGTTTTTCCTGACCCATATTTTAATTTTCTCCATTTTAAAGTAGTGTTGAAGTGTTATTTCAGGAGTTGTTTTCGTACTTCGGCTTCTTCTACAAAGCCCAGGCTCTCCCAAATGATTTCGTTATTTTTATATAATTTAAGAACCGGTAGCGCAGAAACATTCATCGCTTTGCACAGTTCGGTATTATCGTCGGCATTCACCCTCACAATTTTTACCTTTTCGGGCATTTCTGCGGCGATCTTGCTGAGGTAAGGTTCCATCTTTTTACACGGTGCGCACCAGTCGGCATAAAAATCGACAAGAAGGAGGCGGTCGCTTTTCAGCTCTTCATTATACTGCTGCACACTCATGCCTTGCGTAGCTGCGGCGGATTTTAACTCCGGCAGGTTTTTGCTGCGCCAGTCCATCATTCCTCTTTCCATTTCATAGATTTCGCTGTAACCCATTTCCTTGAGCTTTTCTGCGGCCGCTGCACTGCGGGGTCCGCTGAGGCAATACACAAATACAGGTCTGGCAGGATCCAAGGTGGCTGCTTTTTCTGCGAAATCATCTGCATTCCAGTCGATGTTGACCGCGTTTTGGAGATGTCCTTTTTTGTATTCGTTTAGAGTTCTTACATCCACTACCTGTGCGTTGGGCGTTTTTTTTAGTTTTTCTGAAAACTCAGTGGCAGTAAGTGCTGTGGTGTTCTCTGTGTTCTGCGCCTTGCTGCAGCTGGTCATAACCAGAGCGAAAATTGCGATGATGATACTTCTGTACATATTTTAACTGTTCTCTTTTATTAAACGTTCGAGTTCTTCGGCAGGAAAAACACCGGACTGTTTCCATTTTATTTCACCGTTTTTGAAGATCATGAGCGTAGGAACACTTCTGATTCCGTATTTTGCTGCAACGCCCTGGTTTTTATCGACATCGATTTTAATGATGGTCGCCTGGTCGTTCACCCTTTTTTTAAGGTCTTCCAGAATGGGAGCCTGCATTTTGCACGGACCGCACCATTCTGCAAAAAAGTCTACCAAAACAGGTTTGTCCTGACTGATAAGTTCCTGAAATTTTGACATGTCTTTTACTTTATTTTGATTTTACTTCTTCGAATTTTACTTCATCCGTATCCGAGCCGGATGATTTACGTTCCGGAACCGCACAGTTCCCGCCGGCACAGCAGCCGATGTTCAGCAGGGGCATGATGATCATTGCCGCGGCAAATATCGTCATGAACCATACCCCGGTTCTGATGGCTTCTGTCATCAGGAAAAGGCCGAGTGCGAGACGGAGAATGCGGAAGATGTTCCAGTTTTTTGTGATATTCTGAATCATTTTTGGTTTTTAAGATGTTACGGGATTTTCTTTTTCGCGCCATTCCTTCATCCCACCGGAATAGTTTTTTACGTTATTAAAACCGTTTTTCTTTAAGAGCGAATACGCAATTGCGGAACGGTCGCCGCTTTGGCAGTGAATGACCACCTGTTTGTCCCTGCTTATTTTATCAAGGTTTTGAGGAAGCGTTCCCACAAAAACATTTTCTGCGCCTTCTATATGACCCTGTTCATATTCGGTTTTTCCTCTTACATCAACAATCTGCACCTCTTCTTTCCCAAGATAGGTTTTAAATTCTTCGATACCGATAACGTCGGCTTGCTCGAGTTTAATCTCCGGTAAATTGACGTAGGAAATAAATCCGGCAATCCGGTCGAGACCGATGCGCATAAGTTTTCTGGTAATTTCCTCCATTTCTTCTTCGGGAGCTACGATCACGAAATCTTCATCATAATTCAGCAACCAGCCCGCCCATGTACTTAGGGTTTTGTTGTTCTGGATGTTGATGCTTCCGGGAATAAATCCTTTGGCGAACTCCACTTTATTGCGGGTATCGATCACTTTCATTCCGTCAGTATATTTTTGAAGAAATTCTGTTTCGGAAAGTTTCGGATGTGTCGGAACATCGGTCAGTAAAGGGCGGTCCACTTTATTGAGCTTTTTCATCATGGCAAAATACTTCGGCGGTTCCGGCTGGCCTTCCAGAAGATACTGTACGAAACCTTCTTCATCACTTTCATATCGGAATGCCCAGTTTCTGATTTTCTCGTACCCTACGGTAGAACTTGGAACGGATCCCAAAGCCTTTCCGCAGGCAGATCCCGCACCATGACCCGGCCACACCTGAATGTGTGGCGGCAGTTTTGAAAAATCCTGTACCGACCGGTACATTTCGTGCGCGCCTTTTTCCTGGGTTCCGGTGATTCCGGCAGCTTTTTCGAGCAGATCCGGGCGCCCGATATCGCCCACAAACACAAAGTCTCCGGTGAAAATCATCACCGGTTCATCGCTTGCAGGATGATCGGTCAACAGAAAACTGATGCTTTCCGGGGTGTGACCTGGTGTATGGATAACTTCTAATGTCAGGTTTCCAACTTTGATTTTATCGCCGTGTTTCAAACTTTCGTGGGGAAATTCGTATTGCCAGTCCGCGCCGCCTTCATCGGAAAGATACAGTTGTGCTCCTGTAATTTCTGCCAGTTCGCGGGAACCCGAAAGGAAATCGGCGTGAATATGCGTTTCGGTAATATGGGTTATGGTAAGGTTGTTTTCTTTAGCGATCTCCAGATAGGTATCCACATCACGCTTCGGGTCGATCACAATCGCTTCACCTTTTGCCTGACAGCCGATTAAATAGCTGCCCTGTGCTAAACTTGTATCATAAATGTGTTTAAAGAACATATATTTTAATTTTAAATTGTTGTTACGTGTTTTTGTTAAGGCATCAAATCCGATACCTGTTTTTTAACGGCGAGAATCCGGATTACCCAGGCTTCACCCTGATGAAATTCTCCTTCCGCCAATGTTACAACCTGTTCAGCTGCTTCAATGAATTCAAAATCATTGAAATCTTCTTTCAGCTCTTCGAGGTCATACAGCATCCCGACGTCGCGCGGCCCGCCTGATTTTGGGTTGAGTTGCTGAAAAGTGGCTTGTTTCTTCGAAAACCCTTCGATAATCAGATGTCCACCGGGTTTCAGAAATCTGCTCAGCTTCCGGTGCTCAATTCTTCTGTCTTCTCCCGGAAAGTGTGAAGATGAGCGCCAAAGCATCAAAACTGTTTTCGGGATAGTGAATGTTTTTAACATCTGAAATAGTATAACTTATCTTAACATCATTATGTTCTGCAAGAAGAAGCGCCTTATTTTGTCCTGCTGTACTTTGGTCAAAGGCTTCGATTTCCCAACCTAATTTTGCCATAAATACGGCATTCCGGCCTTCGCCTTCCGCAGGAAGCAGAATTTTTCCGGGACGGAGTTCCGCAGATTTTTCCTTTAAATAATCATTGGGTAAAGTTCCGTAAACATAGTATTCATCGGCATAACGCTGGTTCCAGAAGTTCTGTTGATTCATAGCCATCATATTAAGTCCTGAATTCTTTAGTGCAAAATTAGTGAATCTGAAATGCCGGATTGGTAACCTGTGTTACTTAAGGTTTGAATGCTGGCTGTGAGAAAGAACTTTATTTCCGTAATTTTGTAAGATGGAAATCACTGAATCAATTAAAGACCTTTTCGAGCCAGAACTGATGGAGGAGATCATGGCAGTGGGTAAAAAGAAAACGGCCAAAGAAGGGGAGGTAATCATCAGTATCGGTCAGCGGCTGCTGTTCATGCCCATTGTACTTCAGGGAACGTTAAAAGTATCGATGATGCAGCCCGATGGGCGTGAACTCCTGATGTATTATCTGAATGCCAGCGAAGGCTGCGCCATGTCGTTCACCTGCTGCATGCAGGAAGCCAAAAGCGAAATAATGGCCATCGCCGAAGAAGACGTGGAAATGTGGATGATTCCGGTAGAGTATATGGACTCCTGGATGCATAAATATCCCAGCTGGAAAAGTTTCGTGATGCGCACCATGCAAAACCGCTTTTACGAGATGCTGAGAGCACTGGACATGGTGGTTTTCAACGGTCTTGATGTACGCCTCACCAATTACCTCAGAGAAAAATCAAAGATCACCGGAAAAACTGTACTGAATGTTTCTCATGAAGAGATTGCCAACGATTTGGCCAGCTCCCGCGTCGTGATCAGCCGCCTTCTTAAAAAACTGGAGAACGACGGTAAAGTGCTGCTGTACCGTAACCAGATCAAGCTGCTGAAGGATTTTTAAGAAGTTTAAAATAGAAAACAGTACACACGGCCAGTCGGCCGTGTTTTTTTGTATGTAACTTAGGTTACGTTCTCTGCTCCGTATAGCAGGTACATTTGCACAAAATTATACGGAACATGAGAAAACTATTGATTGCCGCATTTGCAATGTTCTCGAGTACAGTCCTTTGGGGTCAGGAAACAGTGCAGGTTTCCAGACAGGATCTGGAAGAAAAAATTGAGCGTAACAACCTTCAGCTTAAAATTGCATCTGCAGAAGTACATTCTGCTGAGGCCGATCTGCTGATGTCCCGCGCGATGCATTTGCCCAACATTAAAGCCAGCTATACGGGCATTTCCACCAATAATCCAAATTTACCTGAATAAATTCAGAATAACTCATCAGTAATCTCAGGACGCGGCCGGATTTTGTGCCGGCCGCGTCCTTTTAAATTTCAAAACAATGAAACTCATACTCATCACTGCAGTGCGCGAATTCGAGAAAAATGTAAAAGAAATCCTGCTCCGTTCCGGGGTTAAAGTGTTTCTTACAACGACGTAAGCGGCTTTAAAGGCAACGCTTTAGTTTCCTCTGCCGAAAACTGGTTTGCAGCCGGAGGCGTAGAAACTGATTCGCTGCTGTTCACGGTATTTGCCGACGAAAATGCACTGGAACAGCTGATGGAGCGTATTCGAAAAGTTTAACTCCAAACAGGAGTTCGAGTCCAGGATTCACCTTGCCGCTGTAGCCACAGAAAAGATTATCTAAATATAAAAACATATCAATTTATGAAAACGAGAATAATTCACGCCGTAGCCGGCACCATGATTTTAGTAAGCCTGCTTTTGGGGATTTTTGTACACCAGAATTGGTTTTTCCTTACCGGATTTGTAGGCATCAATCTTTTTCAGTCGGCCTTTACCAACTGGTGTCTGCTGGGGAATATTCTGGAAAAATTCGGAATTAAGGATAACGCGGGTGACAGCTTCTGCTCATAATTGAAGTCATTTAAATACTCAGATTTCCCGTTCACTCAAATTCTTCGAAAGGGATTTTGAGCTGAACGGAAATCTGTTTTTTTTCCTGAGTGTTGAGGTTGGAGAGTGAAAGTCCCAGCAAACGCACGGGTTTGTCGAAAGGGCGCAGTTCCCAGAGTTTCTGTGCGGTTTTATAGAAATCTTCGGCGTCGGCAAAGTAGACTTCCCGGGTTGTGCTGCGCGTGTATTGGGTGAAATCTTTGTACTTGATTTTCAGCGTTAAAGATTTGCCTTTGATTTCTTTTTTGCTGAGCCGTGCTTCGAGTTCTTCACTAATGAGCTGAAGCTGTTTAAAAACCGAATCTTCATCGAGCAGATTCTCCCAAAAAGTTTCTTCGACCGCGACACTTTTCTGGATACGGTGTGATTTGACTTCACTCATGTGAATGCCGCGCATCACATTGTAGTAATAGTTTCCGGATTTTCCGAAAAGGCGGATAAGTTCTTCCAGAGATTTTTTCTTAAGGTCTGCACCTTTGAAGATGTGCATTTCGTGCATTCTGTTGGCAGTAACTTTTCCGATGCCGTAGAATTTCTCGATCGGAAGTTCTTCCATAAACTCCAGAATTTGGGTAGGATGTATGGTTTTCTGCCCGTTGGGTTTGTTATAATCTGAAGCTACTTTTGCCAGAAATTTATTCACAGAAATTCCTGCCGAAGCTGTGAGGCCGGTTTCCTCAAAAATCCTTTGCCGGATTTCCCTGGCGATGTCATTAGCCGATTCTATTCCTTTTTTATTTTCAGTAACATCCAGATACGCTTCGTCCAGCGACAGCGGTTCCACCAGATCGGTGTATTCATAAAATATGGTCCGGATTTGCTGCGAAATTTCTTTGTACCGCTGAAATCTTGGCTTTACGACAATAAGTTGCGGACATTTCTCGAGCGCCATTCGACCCGGCATTGCAGAACTTACTCCGAATTTTCGCGCTTCATAACTTGCTGCTGCCACCACGCCATACTGGCCGCCACCCACCGCAATGGGTTTTCCGCGGAGCTCAGGATTGTCGTGCTGTTCTACGGAGGCGTAGAACGCGTCCATATCGACGTGGATGATTTTGCGTTGGGGTAGCATGAAGCAAAATTAAGAAATTTGCTTTTCGGAAAAGAGCAAAGAAAAAACTGATGATCCGGCGGTTGAACTTTTGCAAATTCTGTCGCTGAATCATCGGTTGAAGTTTTTAGTTCTGTTTGGGCTTCAGGTACTGATTTCAATTAAATTCAAATTCCTCCGTTTGGGGTTTAGTTTTTTTTATATGCAGAATCTTAAATCCCTAATCAATTTCCTGACTTAATATGCTGAATAATTAAAAGTGATAAATTTTACCGGTTTTTCTCCACATAGCTTAGTACGGTGTTATTGAAGTCTTCTCTCTTATCGATATTTACGTTGATTGGCCAGTAATAAACCAGATCACGCAGATAATCAAAAGTTTTCAGCCTTACGTAATCTTTCTCGGTGGTAAGGATGATTTTATATTCGCCCAGTTTTTTGTATTCTGCGACAATGTTTTTAATGTCCTGATCGGTGAAATTATGGTGGTCTTTGAATTTAAGATGTTTGACCCGTTGGGAGAATTTAGCCAGGTGGTTGATTAAAGGCTTTGGATTGGCAATTCCTGTAATCAGCAGGATGTCGTAATAACTCAGATTATTATCGGGCAGAAACTTGTCTCTGCTGTAAACATTCTCGTCGTAGCCAATGCTCGAAAAAAATACTTTCTGGTAATGCTGCGGTTTGATTCTCGAAATATAATACTGCTTGTTCTCTTCCGTTAAATCCTCCGGACATTTAGAGACCATGATGATCTGTGCGCGAGCTGCACCACTTCGGCTTTCGCGTAAGTCGCCTGCAGGAAGTACAAAATCTTTAAAATAAGGATCGTTATAATCGGTCATCAGAATGTTGAATCCCGCTTTTATTTTACGGTGCTGGTACGCGTCATCCAGAATCAGAACATCCAGATCCATATCGTCAATCATCTTTTTAGCACCGGGCACCCGTTCTTCCGAAACACCGATGACAAAGCGGTTTTTGAAGCGTTCAAACAACTGCATCGCCTCATCGCCCACTGTTTTATAATTGCTGTCGTAATTGGTAATGCCGTAGCCTTTGGTCAGTCTTCCGTAACCGCGGGACAGGACTCCGGTTCTGTAATTTTTGGAGAGCAATTCTGCCAGATACATTACCATAGGAGATTTTCCGCTTCCGCCCACAGAAAGATTCCCGACATTGATGATCGGAGTTTTAAATTTCGTCGATTTCGAAATTCCCCAATCATACATTACGTTTCTGATGCTTGTTACGAAATGATAACCAAGGGAAAAAGGGTAGAGATACCATCTTTTCATAGGCTGCAAAAATAGGGATTTTTCGGAGTAAAGAAAAGTCAGGTTTCACTAATTTTTCATGAAATGATGATGTTTTATTTTTGACGATCTTAAGGATAATAATTAGGCGCTACCACGCTAATTTTAAACATTTTGTTTAAATTTGCTAGATTAGATTAAAAGGCATGAAAAAGAAAAATGTAGCCGTAGTAATGGGTGGATATTCCGATGAGTACAAGGTTTCCCTGAAAAGCGGACAACTTATTTACGACTCACTCGACCGGGATTTATATAATGTTTATAAAGTGATAATCCTGAAAGACGAATGGTATTTTGTAGATGACAGAGACCAGAATCTGCCCATCAATAAAGCAGATTTTTCTGTAACAATGGAAAGTGATTACAAAGTGAAATTCGATGTATGTTTCAATATCATTCATGGGAAACCGGGCGAAAATGGTGAACTGCAGGCTTATTGGGACACCATCGGACAAAAATATACCGGCTGCGGTTTTTACCAAAGTGCCTTAACTTTCAATAAAAAAGATACCCTCGCGGTGCTTTCAAAATACGGAATCCCTTCTGCCAAAAGTGTTTATTTGAGAAAAGGAGACTCATATAATGCCGATGAAATCATCGCAGATTTGGGCCTTCCACTTTTTGTGAAACCCAACCAAAGCGGCTCCTCTCTTGGAATTACCAAAGTAAAAGACAAGGTTGATTTTCCTAAAGCAGTAGATTTTGCCTTTGCGGAGGACGACGAAATTTTAATAGAAAGTTTCCTGGACGGAATGGAGGTTTCTGTCGGCGTAGTCGATTTCAACGGTGAAACCATTGTACTGGGAATTACAGAAATTGTACCCCATAAAGAATTTTTCGATTACGAAGCCAAATATGAAGGCGCCTCTGAAGAAATTACGCCGGCAAGAATTGATGAAGAAACCCGCAAAAAAGTGGAGGAAATTGCTAAGAAAGCCTATAATTCTTTAGGCATGAGCGGTTTCTCCCGAAGCGAATTTATCATTATGAACGGTATTCCGTACATGTTGGAAATGAATACCAATCCCGGATTTTCACCGGCTTCAATCCTGCCGCAGCAGGCAAAAATCTATGGAATATCCATTAAAGATTTATGCGGAAACGAAGTGGAAAAAGCTTTGCAAAAAAATTAAACTGAAAAACTATGAAAGTAGCTGTTTTTCCGGGTTCGTTTGACCCGATTACGCTTGGTCATTACGATATTGTGGAAAGAGCTGCCCCGCTTTTCGATAAGATCATTATTGCGATTGGCCAGAATTCACAGAAAAAATATATGTTCTCGCTGGAACAACGCGTAGAATTCATCAAGAAAACATTTGAAAAATTCCAGAATGTGGAGGTGGATCATTTTGAAGGTTTAACTATCGATTATTGCCACAGCAAAAATGTGAACTTTATTCTCCGCGGACTAAGAAATCCCGCAGATTTTGAGTTTGAAAAAGCCATTGCCCAAACCAATCGCGAACTTACTAAAGAAAATCAGATTGAAACAATTTTTCTTTTAACTTCAGCCGGGAAATCATTTATCAGCAGCAGTATTGTAAGAGAAATTATTACCTTCGGTGGTGATTATAAGCTTTTGGTTCCGGATACAGTGCGGGTTCCAATAAAAAAATAATATTTTGCAGGTTCACGAAAATCTTAATCTCGCCATAGAATTACTCGGCACGGTAGCTTTTGCCATGTCGGGAAGTTTCGCTGCAATGCAGAAACGGCTTGATCCTTTTGGAGTTTTAATTATTGCGTTCATTACCTCTGTTGGTGGCGGAACGGTGCGCGATTTACTGCTTGATGTTCCCGTCTTCTGGATGCATGACCTGATCATGTGTACGGTAATTTTTATTACCTGTATTTTTTCGATGATTTTTAAATCAATAGAGAACAAATTCCAGGTGACGCTGTTTATTTTCGACAGTTTCGGGCTGGGACTTTTTACCATTATTGGAATTCAGAAGGGTTTGAATGCAGCTCTTCATCCATTGATCTGTCTTACTTTGGGCACTATTACCGGCTGTTTTGGCGGTATTATCCGTGATATTTTACTCAATAGGATACCGCTTATTTTCAGGAAAGAAATATATGCCACGGCTTGTATTGTAGGCGGAAGTGTTTTTCTTATTTTGGTAAATTACAGCCGTTTATCTTATGCTTTTGTGCAGATTTCCACCATTTTGCTTATCGTTGCAATACGTACACTGGCCGTGAAATACCATTGGCAGATGCCTAAATTTTATGGCGTGGAACAGAATTCGGAAATGTAAAATTTCTGTAGTGTTTGATTACCGGGCATCATATCCAATTAATCATTACAATTATTTTTCCAAAAAAAATCCTGAAAATTTTCAGGATTTTATGATTTACAGTGAGAGCATTTTAATAGAATTTCCCACGCTGTCTCATGTTCGGATTGTGCATGTGTTTCTGCATCGTCGGCATTTTCAGCTGATCTTTCAGCATCTTGATCTGTTCGGTCATCATTCCTGCAGAATCTAATCTTTTTGCTTCTTCGAGCAGTTTTGTAGCTTCCTGTCTGCGTCCTTTCTGCATGGCTCCTGCAGCGATGTTTAGCGTTGCCATGGCACGGTCGTGTTTCATGTTCAGGCCATATTCCAACGCTTTTTTCATCAGAGGTTCAACTTTTTGAGGATGATCCTGCGCTAAAGTAAGTCCTTGTAAATAATGGAAATAGCCGTACTGAGAACGGTGAAGCTGAGATTCGAAATTGGTGATTTTAGAAAGCCATTTGGTCGCTTTCTCCATATTCTGCTTTCTCAGATACCAGAATGCAGCCAGGATATATTCATTTTTGAAGAACAAAAGCACCGGAATTGAAGAAAGGAGTACGACTACGATTCCCCAACCAATGTTACGGTTCATCATGAGATAAATTCCAGCGGCAATCATTAAACCTGCGATAACGAATTTTATGTATTTGTTCATTGTTAAAATTTATGAGTGCAAAGATAGAAATTTGAGGTTAACTTCAGAAGTTAGATTTCAGACTTTTTCTCGAAGGTCTGGAAACAGAAATTGTAGTTGTTTTTTTCATCTTTTTCATGGCAGGTTTCTGAAGTTTTCTGCCAGATTTTTGGATTGATTTTCGGGAAGAAGACATCAGCTTTCAGTTCGGCTTGCACTTGTGTTACTTCCATTCTGTCGGCCAGATCAATGGTCTGTTCGTAAATATTGCCGCCTCCGATAATGAAGATGTTTTCATCCAGCTTTTTTGCGAATTTAATAGCCTCTTTAAGGCTTCCCACAATCAGAATGCCTTCCTCGAACCAATCTTTTTTTCGTGAAACCACAATATTGGTGCGGTTTGGCAACGGTTTGCCAATGCTCTCGTAGGTTTTTCTTCCCATGATAATAGGGTGTCCGGAAGTCAATTCTTTAAAATGTTTTAAATCCTTGGGCAAATGCCATAACAATTGATTGTCAGCACCAATCTCATTCTTTAAACCCATCGCCACTACAATTGTGATCATTTTTCTTAAATTTTCACAAATTTAGCATATAATTTGTATATTTGGGTACCTATCATTAAACATTAAAAATATTAAACTATGAGAAACAGAGGTTGTATGAGCGCCGGAACCATCGGTATTGCTCTTCTCGTTATTGCCGCAATTTTATTTTTCTGGGGCAAAAACGGTTATAACAGTTTCACGACCAAGGAACAGACTGTGAATACAAAATGGTCTAACGTGGAAACGGTGTACCAAAAGCGTGCGAACCTGATCCCAAATCTTGAAAGAACAGTGAAATCCTATTCGCAATTCGAGCAGGAAACCTTAACGAAAGTGATTGAAGCACGTTCAAAAGCAACTTCTATCACGGTAGACCCAACGAATATGACTGAGGCCGACATGGCAAGATTCCAGGCAGCACAGGGTGAGTTAAGTGGAGCGTTGAGCAGGTTGATGGCCGTAGTAGAGCAGTATCCCAATTTAAAAGCGGATCAGCAGTACATGAATTTCCAGAGGGAATACACCGCGATTGAAAACAGCATCAGAAGCGAAACCGTTTATTATAACGAAGCGGCTCAGGACTATAATACTTCGATCAAGACTTTCCCGAATAATATTTTGGCCAACTTTACCAATTTTAAAGAAAAACCTTATTTCAAAGCTGCAGCAGGAGCCGAAAAAGCACCTGAAGTATTCACCAATTAATGAGCAATTTCCTTACAGATGAACAGATGGCTTCCCTTGTGGAAGCCATTCAGTCAGCAGAAGATCATTCTACCGGCGAAATCCGTGTGCATATTGATTCCAATTCTGAAGGAAACAATGCGGAGATTGCTTTTGAAGTCTTCAAAACCCTTTGCAAGGATAAAACTGCGGAAAGAAATGCTGTGCTTTTTCATGTAAATTTCGAGCAGCATTACCTCACCATTATTGGCGATGCCGGCATTCATCAGAAAGTTCATCAGAATTTCTGGGACCAACTGCACGATCAAATTACAGCGGAATTTGCCAAAGGAAATTACCACGACGGTTTAAGGAATGCCATCCTTAAAACCGGTTTCGAACTCAAAAAACATTTCCCGGTTTCGGGAGAAAATCACAATGAACTGCCGAATGAGATTACGTTCTCTACATAAATTTCTTTCTGTTCTTTTTCTGGGGCTGAACATCTTTGTTTTTGCCCAGTTAGTCCCTGCAAAACCAGCGAAAATTTTTCCTGTGACAGACGAAGTAGGCTTGTTGAATGCAACCGAAAGGGAGCAGCTTAACCAGAAGCTTATTAAATTTTACGACTCCACTTCTACCGAAATCGCAGTGATTATTATTCCTACCACAAAAGGTGAGGACATAAATTATCTCGCTACCATGTATGGGGAAAAGTGGGGAATCGGTGAAAAAGAACAGGATAATGGCATCGTTTTTCTGATCGCGACAGAAGACCGCAGATTCTCCATACAGCAGGGGCGCGGTGTCGAAAGATACCTTACCGCATCTGTAGCAGGACAGATTCTGGATTATATTGTAACACCCAATTTCAAACAGGGACTTTGGTATGAGGGAATCAACCGTGGAACGACCGCTTTAATGGAAGTAGTTCAGGGTAAATTCAAACCTATTATAAAGGAAACCCCGCAAGAAGGAGAGATCAGTCTTGTGAAGATCATTTTCATCGCATTTTTTGTGATGATGATTCTAAGTATCCTGTTCAGGAACAGAGGCGGGGGAGGAAATCATGATGACGATGACGATGTGATTCTTTCGCGGCGCGGGCGACGAACCTATCCGGGCGGATTTTTCCCATTCCCAGGAAGCTTTGGCGGGGGAGGTTTCGGCGGCGGCGGATTTGGCGGCGGTTCCGGCGGTGGCTTTGGAGGCTTTGGCGGTGGCGGAAGCTTCGGTGGAGGTGGCGCTTCGGGAGGATGGTAAAATTTTTCGCGCAAAAAAAATAAAAAGGAATCAGTCTTTTTGGAGACTGATTCCTTTTTATGAATTAATCTGAAAACTGTCCGAAAGTCAGCAGATTACCATCCGGATCGAGGATGGAAAACTCCTTTTGTCCCCAGGGTTTTCGTTGCAACTTCCCGTGTGGATGAATTTCGATTTGTTTTCGGATGAAATCTTCGTATAATGCTTCAATATCATCTGTCCGAATGTAGATTTGGCCATAGTTTTCCAGCGGACTGATGTTTTCGAACAGAAAAAAATGCAGCTCGATTTGGTCTTTTTTAATCATTAAGTATCCCTCAAAATCTACGGTTCCAATTTCTTCAAAACCCAACGAATTGATATAGAATTCACGGGTAATTTTCTTGTTTCGCATCGGTATTTTGGGATGGACTTGGGTAAGCATACATTGTTTTTAAGGTGAGCAGAGTTTTGTAAAATTAATGGATCGAAATACTTCCACCACTGCTTTTCTTCTGATTTTTAATAGTAAGATTTCCCGTGCGGTACACCGAAATGTCACCCGAAGAACTTGCAGCTGCATCCAATTCCGTACTTACGGAAAGACTTACGCTTCCGCTGCTGGACGCCTGAATTTCTGCATAAGAAGCATTAAGATCGCGGGCTTTCAGACTGCCGGAAGAAGAAGCTGTCAGCTCAGCGCTTTTAGCTTTACCTGAAAATTTGATGTCGCCGGAAGAAGTCGCTTCTGCCTCCAGATTTACCGCCCAGATTTCTCCAGAAAAACTCCCGGAGCTCGATACATCTACCGAAAGGTCATTCGCTTCCAGGTTTCCGGTAATGCTTCCCGAACTCGAAACCTTTACATCGGTTTTGTCCTGTGTAAATTTATCTTCAACTTTAATTTTAGCTGAGGAAGTGGCTTCCAGATGCGAGAAATCTTTCACAAAAATTTTAGCAGCCACATTGCGGGCGGAAATATTGCTGTTGGGTTTAAAATGAATGAAAAGTTTTCCGTCGGTATTCTCTACCAAAATCTCATCAATGATATCAGAAGGTGCGGATATTACGACTTTCTCGATATCGGATTTTACTACTTCTGCGGAGATGGACTGTGCGACTTTAATTTCATCGAAATTCATATTGAACTCCTGGGTTTTAATTATGCCTTTTCCTTCTTTAGGGGTGAAATTTACGGAAAAAACAGTGTCGGGTTTGAGGTTGCAGGAGAGTAGGACAGCAGAAAAAGTTGCGGCGAGGAGCAGGGTTTTCATGTTATTTGGTTTTTAATTTCGTTAAATTTAATATCTTTACTTCAATTAACAGTTCAAAAATGAAAAATATTACATCTGTATTATTAATTTCCTCACTGGCAATTAATACTGCATGTTCTACAATGAAAACAACAGATTCCACAACCACAGAAATTCCTGCTCCCGACGCAAGTTTATCCTCAAATCCTTTTATGAAGAAAAGTGCGCTGCAGTACCAGGCACCTGAATTCGATAAAATTAAAGATGAACATTTTAAACCTGCGTTCGATTACGGGATGAAAGTTCAGCTTGCTGAGATTGAAAATATCGCCAATAACCCAAGTGCTCCCACTTTTGCCAACACCATTGTTGCACTGGAAAACAGTGGAGAAATCCTGAAGAGAGCACAGATTGTTTTTTATAATCTTACCGGTTCCAACACAAATCCTGCTTTACAGAAACTTGAAGAAGAATATGCGCCGGTTTTTTCGGGGTTAAGTGATAAAATTTATCTGAATGAAAAACTTTATTCAAGAATAAAAGCGATCACCACTGAAAGTTTAGGAGCGGAAGAGAAAAGGGTTCTCGAACTTTACCGAACAAATTTCGAAATTGCGGGCGCAAACCTGTCTGCAGAAAATAAGGAGAAAGTTAAAAAAATCAACGAAGAACTGGCGACACTTTCAACCCAGTTTACCAGCAAACTTTTGGATGCAAGAAAGAACGGAGCCGTGCTGATTTCTGATGTGAAAGAATTAGACGGACTTTCCGCCGACGAAATTGCCGCAGCTGCAGCAGATGCGAAAGCAGCAGGTCACGAAGGGAAATATCTTTTAACGCTTTTAAATACAACCCAGCAGCCACTTTTGCAGAATCTGAAAAACAGAGCTACCAGAGAAAAACTCTTCAAAGCATCCTGGTACAGAGCTGAAAAAGGTAATGCTGATGATACCAGAAGCATCCTCGAAAGACAGGCCAAACTGAGAATGGAAAAAGCACATCTTTCCGGTAAAAAATCTTTTGCTGAATGGAAACTTCAGGATCAGATGGCTAAAAATCCTGAAAATGCAATGAATCTTTTGGCGCAGCTTGCAAAACCTGCGGTGGAAACAGCCAAAAGAGAAAGCAACGAGATTCAGGCTTTAATCGACAAACAGAAAGGCGGATTTACAGTTGAGCCTTGGGACTGGAACTTCTACTCGGAGCAGGTAAGAAAAGCAAAATACGATTTAGATGAAAACGCCATAAAACCATATTTCGAAGTAACAACTGTTCTGGAGAAAGGGGTGTTCTATGCGGCAGAAAAATTCTACGGAATCACTTTTAAAGAAAGAAAAGATCTGCCGGTTTATCATCCGGATGTAGTGGCGTATGAGGTGTTCGACAATGACGGAAAATCCATGGCACTTTATTATCTTGATTTTTATACAAGAAGCAACAAAAACGGCGGTGCCTGGATGAGCAACTTCGTTGAACAGTCGCATCTTCTTGGTCAGAAACCTGTGATTGTGAATGTATTCAACTATCAAAAACCTGCTGAGGGAAAACCATCTTTAATTTCTTACGATGATGTGTCCACCATGTTCCACGAGTTCGGTCACACGCTGCATGGTCTTTTTGCAAACCAGAAATATATTTCGGTTTCGGGAACCAACACGCCAAGAGATTTTGTCGAATTCCCGTCGCAAATCAATGAGTTTTTTGCGCTAGAGCCTTCCGTGCTGAAAAATTACGCCATCCATTATCAGACCAAGCAACCCATGCCACAGACTTTGGTTGATAAAATCAAAAACGCAGCATCATTTAACCAGGGATATTCTACAACAGAACTGGTTTCTGCAGCTACGCTGGATATGAACTGGCATTCGGTGACGGATGAATCGCAGTTTAAGCCTGCTTTAGAATTCGAAAAAGAGGTTTTGGCGAAATATGGCTTCAATCTGAAAGAAGTTCCGCCAAGATATCACACGCCTTATTTTGCACACATTTGGGGTGGTGGTTATTCGGCCGGTTATTACGCTTACATGTGGAGTGACGTGCTGAATGCGGATGCCTGGGACTGGATTACGACCAACGGCGGTATGACCAGAGCTAATGGCGACCGTTTCCGGAAATATATTCTATCGGTTGGAAACTCAGTGGATTTAAATAAAGCGTATAAAGATTTCACAGGCAGAACACCAGACATTAAGCCATTGTTGAAAAACAAAGGATTTATTAAATAAACTATTATTCAAGTGAAACCGCAGAAAATTTCTGCGGTTTTTTTATGTCTTAGCGAAAGGAAAATTGCAGAATTTTTAGCCCGGATCGCAGCGGAAATCCTTTTTGCACAGGCAAAAAGATTGCAGCGAAGAGCCGGATGATCTTTGGCGAGAGAAACTGCCCTTGATTGCTCCCGAAAAAAATCCTTATTTTTGTAAAAATTCAACATAATGCCGAAAATTTCTCACAGAGCAGAAAATATGCCTGCGTCACCCGTTAGAAAGCTTGTTCCGTACGCGCTGCAAGCCAAACAGAAAGGGATAAAAGTTTATCATCTGAATATTGGTCAGCCCGATATTGAAACTCCTCAAACAGCGCTGGATGCTGTGAAAAACATCGATTTGAAAGTGCTGGAATATGCCTTGTCTGAAGGAAATCTGGATTACAGGACCGCACTGAAGGACTATTACCACTCTTTGGGTTTTACAGATCTAACGACAGATAATTTTATTGTAACCAACGGAGGTTCTGAAGCGCTGAATTTTGCAATTTCAACGCTTTGTGATGATGGTGATGAAGTGATTATTCCTGAGCCGTATTACGCAAATTATAATGGTTTTACGAACGCGATCAACGTAAAAGTTGTGGCCATTCCTTCAACAATTGATACCGGTTTTGCCCTGCCGCCGATTGAGGAATTCGAGAAAAAAATTACCGATAAAACCCGTGCAATCCTTATCTGTAACCCGGGAAACCCTTCCGGTTATCTTTATACAAGAGAAGAGCTTCAGAAACTTGCGGAAATTGCTCTGAAACATGATATTGTTGTAATTTCTGATGAGGTTTATCGCGAATATGTTTACGACGGAAAACACCAGGTTTCGATGTTCGATTTTCCGGAACTTGCCGAAAACTGCATCATCGTAGATTCGGAATCCAAAAGGTACAGTATGTGCGGAGCCAGAATTGGCTGCATGATTACACGTTCTAAAAAAATTCATGATGCTGCAATGCTTTTTGCACAGGCAAGATTAAGTCCGGTTTTGCTGGGACAAATTGCTGCGGTGGCCGCACACCACGATGATGAAGCATACATCCGAAAAGTACGCGAAGAATATACGCACCGCAGAAATTTACTGGTTGATTTACTTAACGGGATTCCAGGCGTAATCTGCCCGAAACCTAAAGGTGCATTTTACTGCGTTGCCGAACTTCCGGTGGAGGATACCGATGTTTTTGCGCAGTGGCTTCTTGAGCATTATTCACACAACAACGAAACAGTGATGGTGGCGCCGATGAGCGGTTTCTACAGCAATCCTGAACTGGGCAAGAAACAGGTCCGTATTGCTTATGTTTTAAAAGAAGAAGATTTGCGCAGAAGTGTGGAATTGCTGAACGACGCACTTCAGAAGTATAAAATCGAATTCAATCTGTAGAAAACTGGGAACGGGCTTTAGCCCGTTTTCTGATTCTGAAACCTTTTGGCTTTAGCCTAAATTAAAAGTTAACGTTTGTAACGAAATGAAAATTCAGGAAAATTATTCATTAAAAAATCTCAACACTTTCGGAGTTGATGTTTCTGCGAAATATTTCGCGGAAGTTAACGATGTTGATGACTTAAAATATGCCATCGGATTTGCTAAAATCAATCACTTTGAAATTCTCTTTTTAGGCGGTGGCAGTAATATTTTGTTCACTGAAGATTTTGGCGGCTTGGTAATAAAACTCAATTTAAAAGGAATTTCTGAAGAGTTTTTGAATGAAAATGAAGTTTTGGTCAATGCGAAAGCCGGCGAAAACTGGCATGAGTTTGTGCAGTTCTGTCTGTCTGAAAATTATGGAGGTTTAGAAAATCTTTCACTAATTCCTGGAAATGTTGGGACTTCGCCAATGCAGAACATTGGGGCGTACGGAACAGAAATTAAAGATACTTTTGTAAAGTGTAAAGTGCTGAATATTGAAACTTTAGAGATTGAAGAATTTAATAAAGAAGAATGCGGTTTCGGTTACCGCGACTCAATTTTCAAGGGGGAAGCAAAGGGAAAATACGTAATTCTGGAAGTCACCTTTAAACTTTCTACAAAAAATCATCAGATCAAGACCGAATACGGTGCTATAAAAAACGAACTCGATAAGCTTGGCATTGAAAATCCTACGATTCAGGATGTCTCGCGGGCAGTAATCAGTATCCGCCAAAGCAAACTTCCAGATCCGCAGATTTTGGGAAATGCCGGCAGTTTTTTTAAGAACCCAACCATTCCGCTGCAGCAATTTACAGAAGTGCAGAACAGTTATCCGCAAATGCCGAACTATCCAAACGGAGAAATGGTAAAAATACCAGCAGGCTGGCTTATAGAGCAGTGCGGCTGGAAGGGAAAACAAGTTGGTAATGTGGCATCGCATGAACTTCAGGCATTGGTTATTGTTAACAAAACAGGCAATGCAACAGGCAAGGAGATTTATGATTTTTCAACCATGATTATTGAATCAGTGAAAGATAAATTCGGTATCGGGTTGGAAAGAGAAGTGAATATTGTCTGAATAAAATGAGTGCAGTCTTTCATGAAGTGTGAACAGATAAAGCATACGGAAAAGTTTAAAAAAAAATATAAATAATTAATTCATAAATATTTGTCTAAGTGGAAAATTCTTTGTTATTTTGCACTCTCAAATATTTAGTAGTAAAAAAGAACATCGAGATATGTCAAGAATTTGCCAAATAACAGGAAAGCGTGCCATGGTTGGAAACAATGTTTCTCACGCTAATAACAAAACGAAGCGTCGTTTTGAAATTAACTTATTGGAGAAGAAATTTTACCTTCCGGAGCAAGAAAAATCTGTAACTTTAAAAGTTTCTGCACACGGATTGAGAGTTATCAACAAGATTGGTATCGAAGAAGCGATTGAAAGAGCAGCAAGAAACGGATTTATAAAAAAAGATAAGTAATGGCTAAAAAAGGTAACAGAGTTCAGGTGATTCTTGAGTGCACTGAGCACAAAGAAACCGGTGTCGCAGGAATGTCAAGATACATTACGACCAAAAACAAAAAGAACACTACAGAAAGATTGGAGTTGAAAAAATTCAATCCTGTTCTTAAAAAATATACCCTTCACAAGGAAATCAAGTAATTTTTTAAAAGAATAAAAAATGGCAAAGAAAGTAGTAGCATCCCTACAGGGTGGTGCAGGGTCTAAAAAAATGACCAAAGTAGTGAAAATGGTGAAGTCTCCTAAATCAGGTGCTTACGTTTTCGAAGAAAAAGTGATGAATGCTGACGAGGTTGAAGGTTATTTGAAAAAATAATTCTCTACATCTTTGATGATATAAAACTATCCAAAAATAATTGGGTAGTTTTTTTGTTATATTTGCTATCGCTAAAACAGAACACCATAATCAACATAAAACTGATACTGAAAAATGAGTTGGTTCAAAAATATATTTAAAAAAGAAGAAAAGGAAACTTTAGACAAAGGGCTCGAGAAATCGAATCAGGGATTTTTCGAAAAAATTTCCAAAGCGGTTGTAGGAAAATCGAAAGTTGATGATGAAGTTCTGGATGACCTTGAAGAAGTGTTGATCGCTTCCGACGTCGGTGCTTCCACAACAATAAAAATTATCCAAAGAATTGAAGACCGAGTTGCTCGTGATAAATTTGTGAGCACAGATGAGCTTGATGCTATTCTGCGAGAAGAAATTTCCGGATTGCTTTTGGAAAATCCGCATGCAGGATCAGGAAATATCGATGAAACCAAGAAACCTTATGTGATTATGGTTGTTGGTGTAAACGGTGTAGGCAAAACGACGACTATAGGCAAACTTGCTCATCAGTTTAAGTCCGAAGGAAAAAATGTGGTTTTAGGCGCGGCAGATACTTTTCGTGCGGCGGCTGTGGATCAGCTGGTAATCTGGAGTGAAAGGGTTGGAGTGCCTATTGTAAAGCAGGGAATGGGATCTGACCCGGCTTCCGTAGCTTTCGATACGGTGCAGAGTGCTGTTGCGAATAATGCCGATGTAGTCATCATTGATACTGCCGGAAGACTTCATAACAAGGTGAATTTAATGAACGAACTTACCAAAATAAAAAGGGTAATGCAGAAGGTTCTTCCCGATGCACCGCATGAAGTGCTTTTGGTTTTAGATGGATCAACAGGGCAAAATGCCTTCGAGCAGGCAAAACAGTTTACTGCCGCTACCGAAGTTAATGCATTGGCGATCACTAAATTAGACGGAACTGCGAAAGGTGGCGTTGTGATTGGAATTTCGGATCAGTTCCAGATTCCGGTAAAATATATTGGCGTTGGAGAAAAAATGACAGACCTACAATTATTTAATGGAACGGAATTTGTAGATTCTTTTTTCAGAAAACGTAATTAACAATTATTACATAGTTTTAATTACTTTTTCTTAATTTTAGAAAACCAAATACTAAATATTAACATTAAAATTTTAAAACTATGGGTATTTTAACTTGGATCATTTTTGGTCTTATCGCAGGTGCAATCGCAAAATTTGTTATGCCGGGAAATCAAGGCATGGGTTGGTTAATGACCATTATTCTAGGTATCGTAGGTGCGTTCGTTGGAGGATGGATCGGCAGTATGTTAGGATGGGGTACTGTTGATGAATTCGATATTAAGAGTATGTTCCTTGCCGTTCTCGGAGCCTTGTTGGTTCTTTGGATTTACGGTATGGCAACAAGAAGAGCTTAATCGCTAAAAAAATAAAAAAATCCCGGACTGAAGATTCAGTCCGGGATTTTTATTTAATGTTTAGAATTTAATTCCGTAAGGCATCTGCATCATCACACCGCTCTGCATTTGTGGATTGGTGATCTGCTCAAATATTTTAAAATTCTCTTCTCCAATTTTATTTTTAATAAATCTGTTGGAGATTTGTTCCTCTTCTATATCTTTAAAGAACTGCTCGAATTTAGAAACTTTTTTAGGATATGCTGCAACATTGTACTTTTTCATTTTAGCTTTTTGGGCTGCAAAATTTATAGCGTCATTTAATGAGCCCAATTCGTCAACAAGTCCGATTTGTTTCGCTCGTGTGCCGCTCCAGACTCTACCACCACCGATTTCATCAATCTGATCAAAAGATTTTTTTCTGTTTTGAGTAACAAAATGCACAAAACGCTTATACGTTTGCTCTACGCTTTTAGTGAGAATTGAAACTCCGCCAGGCGTAACTCCGTTGAATGGTGAATACATATTAGAGTTAGCGTTGGTATTAACCACCTGAGTGTTTAAGCCGTTTTTACCTGCAAGTTCCTTAAAATAAGGAATAATTCCGAATACTCCGATGGAACCGGTAAGGGTGTTGGGTTCTGAATAAATTTTATCGGCTGCCATTGCGATGTAGTATCCGCCTGAGGCTGCATAATCACCAAAAGATACGACTAATGGTTTTTTCTTTTTCAGTTGCTGAAGTTCAAAAAGGATCTCATCCGAAGCATTTGCGCTTCCGCCAGGGCTGTTTATTCTGAAAACCACAGCTTTGATTTTATCGTTGTCAGTTATTTTTTTGATTTCCTTTACGAAGTTTTCAGCGTAAACTGCGTCGAAGCCTTCTCCGTTGTAAATAGCTCCTGAAGCGTATAAAACAGCAATCTGGTCGTCTTTTTTAAAGTTTTCTTCTTCATAGGAACTGATGTATTTGCTGAACGAAATTTTGTTAAGCTTATCTTTTTCTTTTATTTTAAGTTTAGCTCTTATGAGGTCATCATATTCGGTTTTCTGAATCAACCGGTCGGCAAGTTTATACTGCAGGCTCAAATCCGGAATGATGCCGTAAAGGCTGTCAACCACAGTTTTGAACTGGTTTACATCCATTTTTCTGGATGCAGCAATTTTATTTGAATTATGAGACCATAAATCATTCAGCATCGTAGAAATCTGCTCTCTGTTTTCCGGCGACATATCGTCTCTCATAAAAGGTTCAACGGCAGATTTATATTTTCCGTGACGAATGATTTCTGTCCCGATGCCGAATTTGTCGGTGAAACTTTTCATGTAAAGTACCTCTGTGCTTAGACCTTTAAGTTCGATGCCACCTGCAGGATTTAGGAAATATTGCTCCGCTACAGAACCTAAATAATATGCAGGTTGGGATACATTATTGCCATATGCATACACAAATTTACCGGTTTTTTTGAAGTCTTCCAATGCAGCACGTACGGCATCCAACTGCGTCATGCCCGCACGCAGTCCGTCGGTTTCAATGCTTATTCCCTTGATCTTATCATCGGTTTTTGCTTTTCTTATTGCCTCTACAATATCATACACCATCACGTTATTTTCTTTCTCACTGAAATCGAAAATATCTTTGTTGTCTTCGGCAGGACTGTCGATAATATTTGTTTTAAAGTCCAAAGTAAGTACAGAATTGTCTTTTATGGCAGATTTTTTGTTACCGCTAAAAGCAGATACGGCAACCAGCATCACCAAAAACATAAAAAAAAGTCCGCCAATCAGCATAATTGCTACTATATTTGCTAAGACATTTTTAAAAAAACTTTTCATAATCTTTATATATTTCAGGATATGTCGCAGCAATTGGTCACTTTGTTACTTGGAAGCAATTTAGATTTTCCGGAACGAAATATAGAGACTGCAATCAGCAAAATAGAAAATGAACTTGGTAATGTTGTTGGCCGCAGTGAAATGTTACGTACAAAACCTGTAGAATTTGTTAGTAATAATATTTTTTGTAATATTGCATTGCGTATAAAAACACAATTTTCTCCCATAGAACTGCTGAATTCAATAAAAAAAATAGAGTTTGAAATGGGTAGAACAGAAGATTCATTGATAACGAAAGGGTATATAGACAGGGTTATTGATATAGATATTGTCTTTTATGGGAACTTGAATTTTAATTGCAGCAGATTAAAAATTCCTCACGAAAAACATGTTAAAGAACGTGAATTTTCTAAAAAATTGTTGTTAAGCATCAGAAAACATTAAAAACATAAATATGAAATTAGGTTTATTTTTAGCATTTTTTCTGCCTATTGCTTTCTATGCCCAAGATGGCACTTCTATAGCGGATAATCAGAAATATCCAAACACGTTTTCTAACGGTTCTGCCAATGTTTACAACTTCAATAATTCATCGAGGAAATTCAATGATTGGGCAATCTCGGTTGGTGGTGGTGCAGCATTGATGGCAAAAGCTGATCTCACATCTTTCTATGGTGATGAAGTTAACTGGGGCTGGAACGCATACGTAAGTTTGGACAAACAGATTACACACACCTTTGGTCTTGGTCTACAATACCAAATGGGAGAATCCAACCAGCGGGGACAATTGCCTGGTGCCGAAGGTGTTAAAGCAGGAGTCGCCGATGCATGGACCAAATATCAACAGGTTTCTCTACTTGGTGATATTAATTTTTCTAACCTTCTTCGAAGAGTTGACAACAACTCGGTTTTCCGGTGGGCCCTTCATGGGTACGCGGGTGTAGGAATTCAGGGTTATGAAACTTTACTTCTGGACCAGGATATTTCTAACTATAATCCACGAACTTTTCCGCTTGCTGTAGACCAAAAATTCGGCATTAATTCGTTTTTCTACCAAGGTGGTCTGGGACTTAAGTACAAAGCATCAAAGTTGATTGATTTGGAACTTAGAACCATGTATATCATGAGTGGTGACGAGGAATTCGATGGTGGGGGAGATCGAAGAGATACTAATTCGCCAAGAATCAACTATAATCTGATTAATGATTCTTACAGCGATGACCTTCTTACTGTAAACCTCGGGTTATCCTTTAAATTGGGTAAACACGATACCCACCTGGCATGGCACGATCCTTTACATGAAGCTTATAGCAGAACAACTACGCTAGAGAACACTCCAGATGAATTTATTGTTTGTGAGAAAGGCGACAATGATAATGATGGAGTTTGCGATGATTGGGACAGACAGCTTGATACTCCTGCCGGCGCGAGAGTGGATGGTGCAGGTGTAGCACTGGATATGGATTTAGACGGGGTTATCGACTTGTACGATCAGTGTGTAACCGTTCCCGGACCGGTTGAAAATAACGGCTGTCCGTCAGGTGCCGCTGTAAATGTAAATACTGGTAACACCACAGGACAATAATAAACATCACATTACAAATAAATAAATTATGAAACTAAATTTAACAAGCTTTGCTTTAGCACTAGTATTACCTGCTGCTATCTACGCACAAGACTCAGTTGCGGTTTCTACTGAAGGTTATCCTAATACTTTTACTTCAGGGTCTGCAAACGTTTCTCCTTTTACTCAGGAATCTAAGAGATTTAATGACTGGTCAATTTCTGCTGGAGCCGGCGTTCCGCTGGTACAGTCTGCCGACCTAACTTCAATTAAAAACGGAAACGGTAAAAACGTATTTGGATATTCTGCATATTTAAGTATCGATAAAGCAATTACCCATGCTTTTGGTTTAAATTTACAGTACGACAGGGGTGAAACCAGACAGGGATGGTTCAATACCAAAACAGATAACGCATCAGGAACAGGAAATCCATACCAGGATGTAGGTGCGAGAACACAATACGACGCAATATCATTATTGGGAGATATCAATTTTTCAAACTTATTGAGAAGAGTTGATAACAAATCACCTTACAGATGGGCATTGCACGGTTATGCTGGTATAGGTACTTTAGCGTACAGAGCTTATCTTGAAGATGCTGCAGGACAAAGATTAATGACTGAGATTAAGCCCTTCAAGCTGAGCTCGATGTTCGGTCAGGCAGGTGCAGGGTTGAAATATAAAGTAAACAGAAAAATTGATATCGAAGGACGTGTAATGTACTTTGTAACCGGAGACGATGAATTCGATGGCGGCGGTGGACAATACAGCCCGATCAATCAGCGTGAAGACCAAGTTTCCGATAACTTCTTCAATGCTACTTTAGGACTATCTCTTAAATTAGGTAAGCACCAGTCTCATTTGATGTGGCACGATCCTTTACAAGAAATCTACTACAAACTTGATGTTTTGGCAGACAGAAACCAGGATGTTGAAGTGTGTAAGAAAGGAGATGCTGATAACGACGGCGTATGTGATGATTGGGACAGACAACTTGATACTCCTGCAGGTGCAAGAGTTGATGGAGCAGGTGTAGCACTGGATACAGATTTAGATGGAGTAATCGATCTTTATGACAAATGTGTTACCGTACCAGGCCCTGTGGAAAACAACGGTTGTCCTACAGGTGGAACAGTTACAGATAACACAAGAACTTTAGAAGGTATCGAATTTGATTTGGATTCTGATAGAATTCTTCCTTCAAATACACCAATTCTTAATAACGCTGTAAACTATATCAACTCTTCATCCGGTTCTTACAATGTGATCGGAGGAACAGATACAAGAGCTTCAGATGCTTACAACCAGAAGCTTTCAGAAAGAAGAGCGAATTCTGTTAAAAACTATCTCATCCAGAATGGAGTAGAAGCTGGTAAACTTGAAGCCATCGGTAGAGGTGAAAAAGACCTGAAATATCCGGAGTGCGACCCAGCGACAAAATGTCCTGAATGGAAAAACAGAGCAAACAGAAGAGTGTACTTCGAAGCTAAATAATTCTCAGTAATTATCATATTAAAGAGGCTGTCTCAAAAGAGAGACAGCCTTTTTTTATGCAAAAAAGGAAAGCCGAGGCTTTCCTAATAGTTGCAAATTTCGTAATTTGCTGTGTGTTAACTAAGTCAAAAGTAGTCTTTAAAGATTACAATCCCAAACAAAATTTGCTTTTTCCTCCGAATTTATCGGAGTTGATTGATGAAAAGCATCCTGTGAAAATAGTTTCAAACATTATCGATGGTTTGGATATTAAAAACTTAATCAAAAGCTATAAACCGGGAGAAACTTCATCTTACCACCCGAAAATGCTTTTAAAAGTATTGATTTATGGTTATTTGAGTAACATTTATTCAAGCCGGAAAATGGAACAGGCATTGAAGGAAAACATCCATTTTATGTGGCTTTCGGCGATGAGCCGCCCTGATCATAATACGTTGAACAGGTTTCGTAGCGAGCGATTGAAAGGTGAAGTCAAAGCCATCTTTACACAAATCGTTCTGCTTTTGGAAAAGGAAGGTTTAGTAAGCCTGGAAACCACTTTTGTAGATGGGACCAAGATAGAAGCCAACGCCAACCGCTATACTTTTGTTTGGGGAAGAGCCATCAAGAAGCATCAGATAAGAATTGCAGAACAACTGGAAGAACTTTGGAATTATGCAGAAAGTGTGGCAAAAGAAGAACTTCAAAATACTGAAAATATCGATTTTAAGGAGATTGATTCCGAAAAAGTAACACAAACCATAGACAAGATCAACGAGGTGTTGAAGGATAAAAAAATACCTTCGAAAGTTCGCCAGAAACTGAATTATGCCAAGAAAAACTGGGCAAACAATTTGGATAAATACAAAAAGCAACAGGCGATTTTACAAGCCAGAAACTCTTATTCCAAAACCGATACAGATGCTACTTTTATGCGGATGAAAGAGGATCATATGCGAAACGGACAGCTCAAAGCTGCCTATAATCTACAGATTTCTACGAATAAACAATTTATTTTACATTATTCCATCCATCCCAATCCTACGGATACCAAAACATTGGAGTCTCATTTAAAAGGT